>Ga0233415_10000114_pt1 | contig 37633 bp, 58 predicted proteins | sample Na_anoxic_12_MG_FD_188631 | JGI IMG/M metagenome (GOLD analysis project Ga0233415, IMG submission 188631) | Seawater microbial communities from Saanich Inlet, British Columbia, Canada - Na_anoxic_12_MG | ecosystem: Environmental > Aquatic > Marine > Inlet | place: Canada: British Columbia...
AGGCGCGTGGTAAGCGCATGTCGCTGCGGACGATTGAGTCAACGATCGGGACGTTCATGTATGACGCGCAGTTGGCCTATTACGCGAGAGGGTTCCGTGCCGCAGCCATTGAGTCTGGCCTTGGCGCGGACCCGTTCGATCTGCGAACGTTCATCTTCGCAGAGTCAGTGCCGCCCCACGATCTGGCGTGCGTGCAGTTGGACGACGACGCGGTGCAGGAAGGCGACGCGGTGGCGGAGAAGGCGCTGCGGATGTATGCGCGGGCGCTGCATACCGACAGGTGGCCGGGCTGCGCTGATGGCGTGGAGGTGGTGTCTTTGCCGCGGTGGCGGATGCCGCAGAACGATGACAACGACGTAGCCGGCGACCTTGGGTTGACCGGGCTGGAGGGCTAGACGATGGGCAGCAAAGAGCAAATGGACATTCTGGTGTCCGCCATTGGGGATGAGTGTGTGGGCTTCATTTCGGACAATCCCGGCCGCAGTTGGGTCGACCTGTGCGACGAGACGATCGGCTTTAGTGCGGATAGAACTGGCGAGGGCGCCACTTCCGGCGTCGCGCTGAAGGTGTGGTTCCAAGATGAAAAGGGGATAGTTGTCTGCCAGATGAGCGAGGAGCTTGGATATGCTGGCGTAAAGTCCGCGCCGCTAGTAGTTCGCGCAATGATGAAACACGCCGCACGTGTCGCGAGAAAACGAATCGCGATGTGGCAAAGCGCACTGACCCTTTTCGATTCGATCAAGTTCGACGGCAGCGATGGAGATGACCAATGACAGCACCCAAGAACTTTGACGACCTGTACCCCGGCCGCTTCGTGAAAGCCGGCAACCTCGGCACCGGCAAGCACACCGTGACGATCGCCGATGTGCGCCACGAAGACCTCGAGGGCGAGCGCGGCGCAGAGCAGAAGGTGATCGTCAGTTTCCGCGAGAGCAAGCGCGACCTCGTGCTGTGCAAGCTCAATGCGACCGCGATCGCCGCGATGTTCGGCAAGTCGATCCCTGACTGGATTGGCAAGCGGATCGTGCTGTACTCGACCAACGAGTTGATGCCGATGCCGGTGACGCGAGCGGAACGGCAGGCGGGCAAGTCGCAGCCGGACGCGTGCATTCGGATCCACGGATCGCCTGACCTCGCCGCGGACATGCCCGTGCAGTTCAAGCCGGCCCGTCGGCGTCCGTTGACGATGACCATGCACGCCACCGGCAAAGCCCCCGCCGAAGACATGAACCCCTAGCAGACCGAACGGAGAAGACATGAACACGCAGATCGTCCAGACCATTCCAGCAGAACTTGAGAAATACGTGTCCGAGACCGGCCTATCCGCCGACGGGCAAGCCAGCCTGCGAGACGGGTTCGCGCCGCACTTCGTCGAGTTCCACACGGTCGCAGAAGCGGCGCATCACATCGGCGACGACGAACCGCAGGCAGCGCGCAAGGTCCGGCTGCAACTACGCGCCATCAGGACCGGCGCCGAACGGACGCGCAAGGAAATGAAGGCCGACAGCCTGCGACGTGTTAAGGCGATCGACGGCATGAAGCACGTGCTTGACTACGCCCTTGTGCCGGTTGAGGACAAGATGCGCGCCATTGAGGAAGCCGAGCAGCGGCGGGAGCAGGCGCGCAAAGACGCCCTCGCCGAAGTCCGCCGCGAAGAGATCGCCCCGTTCATGGACGCCACGCACGTCAACTTGGCGGACATGCCTGAAGAGCAGTACCAGTTGATGCTGGCGGGGGCGAAGGCGGCACAGGCGGCGAAGGTCGAGGCGGAGAAGAAAGCGGAAGCGGATCGACTCGCAGCGGAGAAGGCGGCGAAAGAGAAGGCGATCGCCGACGAGGCTGAGCGCGTCCGGTTGCTGGCGGAGAACAAGCGCCTTGCCGATGAGCGGGCGGCGGCGGACGCCAGGGCCAAAGCGGAGCGCAAGGCGGCCGAAGACGCGCGCCTGTTGGCGGAATCGAAGGCTGAAGCCGAGCGCCAACGCCTCGCCGACGAAGCCGCTGAGGCCCGTGCTATCGCTGACCGACTCGCAGCCAAAGAGGCGCAGGCGATCCGTGAGCAGGCGGAGCGCGACCGGGCAGAGAAGGCCGCAGCCCGTAAAGCCGCAGCCGCTCCCGACCGCGAGAAGTTGGCAGCGTTCGCCGCCGTGCTGCGCGCGCTCCCGGTGCCGGCGATGGAGACGGACCGCGGCAGGGCGCTGGGACTGAAGATTGAGCAGGGGATCAACGATCTTGCACAGCGGGTTGATGCCGCCTCGGCGCAACTCTGATGCTAGACCCCAACAAAATCAAAGCCACCGCCGCCCGCCTCAACCGTCGAGTCGACCAAGCGATCGCAAAGAAGCGGATCACGGCGCACATGCTGCCAAGTGAGGTGAAGTCGCTGGCGAACATGCTAGACGAGGTGGCGGCGCACATCACCGCGAGCACGTACCTGGCCGAGTGCTGCAAGTGCGGGTCAAAGGTTTCGATGACGGTGACGGACAAGGCGCCGGAAGTGTTGGTATGCGGTTGTGGCTACTCGATGCGACTGCGCAAGGTGGAGGACTAGACGGTGGGCTACTTCAGCAACGGCGACGAGGGTATGTTCTACGAGGCGGAATGGTGCGACACATGCCTGCACAACACTGAGCGAGGCTGCCCGGTGCTTCGCTGCCACCTCTCCTACAACTACGAGCAGAAGGACGGCACTCCGCTCAAGTCGGTCCTGTCGACGCTGATCCCGCGCAGCCGAGACGGGTTGCGCAACCTCAAATGTCGCCTGCACATCACCGAGGCCGAACGCAGAGGGCCACGAACGGACAAGCGGCAAGTTCCGCTGTTCAAGGCGGAGGACTAGACGATGGCGGATCGGGAAGCGGTGTCGACTATTGCAATCGCCCCGCCGTCTAGCTCGGTCGACCAATCCGCTGCGCGCGGTGCGGTCGGTCGGGTGACTTGTGATTTGAGGTTGGGGGATTGGCACGAGGCGTTGGCGGATGTGGCGGAAGTTGGAGCGGTGATTTGTGATCTGCCGTATTCTGCGCGAACGCATGAGGGCGTGCAATACGAAGGGGCCGGAAATCGAGCGGCAAGAATGAACGATCCCGGTAAACTGTCTCGCCCGCTTGGATACAGCGCCGTCACGAGCGACGACATCGCCGCCTTCGCCGGCCACTGGCACCAACGCTGCAAAGGATGGTTCGTCACCATCACAGACCACCAAAGCGCGCGGATCTGGGAAGCGGAATTAGAGCGAGCCGGCCGCTACGTGTTCGCCCCGATCCCGTGGGTCGCCATCGGCAGCAGGGTTAGGCTTGCAGGTGACGGCCCATCATCGTGGACGTGCTGGATCATCGTCGCCCGCCCACGCTGCGAACCGTGGAACAAGTGGGGCACGCTTCCCGGAGCGTACATCATGACACAGGAAACCAATACTGGCGCTCCCATCACCGGCACCAAACCGCTCGCCCTGATGGAAGCCCTGATCCGCGACTACACGCGACCGGGCGATCTTGTCTGCGATCCGTGTGCCGGCACCGGGACAACACTACTCGCCGCGCGCAACCTCGGGCGCAATTCCATCGGATCCGAGATGGACCCAAAGACCTACGCCTACGCCAAAGCACGCCTTGACCCGATCGCGCCGACGGTGGCGCTGGGAACGGACTTGCCGCAATCGGACCTGTTTGGGGTGAGCGGATGACCGCCTTGCAACGCCGCATCAAGGCCACCATCGAAGCGGACCCGTCGCCAACCGGGCCGGCGTGGACCTTCTACTCAACCGTCGCGGCCCAAGTCCGGTGCAGCGCGCAGTCGGTCTACCTGCAACATCGCCGCGACGGGTTCCGCCCGGCGATTGCAGAACCGACGATCTGCCGCGAGTGCGGGCGGGTGATGGGTTGGCATAACCTGGGCTACTGTAGACGATGCTGCGTCGCATTCGGGCGCTCATGGATGACACAATGACCAACCGAAACAAAGACGCCAGCACAGACGAAGACGGCCGCGACAACGAAGCGGACGGCAACGGCATCTGCGCGCACGAGGGCGAGATCGTCACCATCTTCGGCCAGTCGGATTACGGCACGTGTGTGCGGTGCCGCGAGGTCGTGCGGATTGATTGGGAGGGGGAGTAGATGGCAAAGCGAAACGTCGAGATCGTGATGACCGCGGACACAACAGACGTTGACGCCGCGATCAAGCGCATCGCCGAGAAGTTGCAGGCGGCTCAGCGACCGTCGTGGCGTGGCAGGTGGATCTACTTCGGCGCAGGCGTCTGCGTCGGGTTCGGTGCCGGCGTTCTGGCTGCGCTGGGGGTGATGTGATGCGCATCCTGGCTATTGACCCTGGCACGCACGAATCAGGCTGGGTGGTGTATGACATCGACGGCGGCACAGTCCTGAACGGGGCGGTCACAGACAACGACGCGCTGCTATGCGGGCTCGTCGACCAGGAACCGTTCGATACTGTCGATATGCACCTCGCCATCGAAATGATCGCCAGTTACGGGATGCCGGTCGGTCGCGAGGTTTTTGAAACATGCGTCTGGATCGGCCGGTTCATCCAGGCGGCGCAGATTGAACACACGTTCATCTATCGGCGCGACGTGAAGAGACACGTCTGCAACAACGCCCATGCCAAGGATTCCAACATTCGGCAGGCGTTGATCGATCGCTTCGGTGGCAGCAAAGAGGCTGCGATTGGCCTAAAGAAGACGCCCGGCCCTCTGTACGGGTTCAAGTCTCATATGTGGGCGGCGCTGGCGGTTGCGGTAACTCACGGAGACGCGCTGAATGATGCGAGTCTGCCGTGGTAGTGGAGGACAGTATGTATTTGATAACAGAAGAACTATCAACGAAGTGGCAGATCGCGATCAGGGATCGAACTGTCACAGAGATCGAAGAGGCGAAGTCGTCCGGCGATCAGATTCGCGAAGCCGTCGTCAGCATCCGTGTCTCCGCGCTTGCCGGCATGTTCGCCGCTGCGTTGTCTGCACACGGATTCAGCGACGAAGCCATCAACAGGATCGTCGACAGTTGCTTCTCTGAGGAAGCCATCGCACCGTGGAGAAAGACCATGCGCGACGAATATTCGCACTGATCTAGGAGGCCGTGATGTGTAGAGGCGGATTTACGTTGCCGGTCGTGCCGGCGGTGGAGGGTGAGATGGATGAATCAACCGCAGACGTTGGCAACCGTGAATGGCCAGACATTGGGCTGGGATGGGCGCTGATGCCCAACGGCACAGCAATCAACGACGCTATGAACGAGGGATTCGGGATGATGGTCCTCCGCCCTGGCGGATGGCTGTCTGCCTGTTTCGGGGGCGTTTCGCTGTACGGGCAGATTAAAAACGTGCGGCGCTTGTGCGAGTCCCTACCGCCGCCAGACCCAGACAAGTCCCCCGCCGACGACAGCCCCGCCGGCAGCGAATAGCCATCTGCTTTCCCACCACGGCACCGGACGCGCAACGGCGGCACGGTCCAGCATCGCCCGTTGAGAAACGACCTGCCGATCGCAGGCATCCATCAGCGCCCGGTGATGCGTATCCGACGCCGTGCGCTTGGCCGTGCACGTCAGCAAGTCCGCGCGCAGATCCTTCAGGTCTAGGCGAAGTGACGCGGCGTTGACGGCACAGGCTCGGCTGACGCTGGCGCGACCGTCGGGGAGCTCTACCGTATCGGCGCACGGGTTGGCCGCGTAGGCAATCGTCGGCGTGCACAGGATCAGCACGGCGCAGGCGATGACGATGAGCAGGATGAAGGCGACGGCGGTGAGTAGCAGACCTCGCATCAGTCCTCCCCTGATTCCCTCATCAGATCCGCAGTCGACAGCCCGGCCAGATCCTTACGCGACTGGACGATCGCCCTCTGCGTGGCAACCCGCTGCGCCTCGATTTCCTCGATCGCCTGCGCGTGAGTCTCGCCCGCCGCTTCTGCCTGTTCCCGGCGGTCGCGTTCGGTGACTATCCGTTTCCTGTCGGTCTTGGCCTGTCGCTCGGCCGTGTCTGCGCGTAGACGGGCGGCACGACCGCGATAGGTCTGTGCGACGGCGACGCCGATTGCCGCGAACAGAGCAGCCACCAGGACGGCGATGGTCTCAAGCATCGGGACGCTTGAAGTGGGCCAGCGCGTCGACCACGGCCTGCCCGCCGATGTACGCGGCGGTGACGGCGAGCCAAGTCTGCTGGTCAATGTTGCCGGTGGCGAGCAGCACGCACGCGCCCGCCCATGCCCAGAGTTTGCGGCTGGTGAGTTTGGCGATCATGGCGTCACCGCTTCCGATGGCGAAACAGCGTCGCTCAGCGTCACCTGATCGGCAAGGTCGACAGCATCGGCCGGCGGCTTGTCGTTGGCGCGGTCGGTCTTGCCGTCGTTGCAGGCGGTCAGGGCCAAGAAGATGAACATCAGTAGCAGCGCTTTCATTGGGAGCCTCCAGCGGGGCAGTATACACGCGGTCAGGGCAAGCGAACAATCGCGATGATCTTGTCGCTGTCCTTGTCGTGACTGCGGCGCCTGACCTTCGTTGGCGCCCGCCCTGCGTTGCCCTCGACCGTGTGGATGCGCTGACCATCGAACCGTTCAACGATGGTGAAGTGCGACGTACCGCCGGCAGCGCCCCGCTCGAGCAGCATCAGGTCACCGGGGGCGGGCGAGTCCACGGTACGCCCACGCTTGCGGCAACGGGCGAACATTGTGCGCGCCCAACTGGACGGTTTGATCGGGTCGACGCCAAGTTGCTCCGCGGCAGAGTTGATGCACCAAGCGCCGAACCCGCTGCACCATGCGCCAAGGTTGCCGCCATCGTCGACGACCCCTTGGTACTTCGCCACGTCCGGCCCCATGTTGTCGCCGCCCTCTTCACCGTTGCCAATCTCGCCGATGGCAATGGCAAGCGTCGCGAGCCCCCACGTTGACGATGACGTGTCGACGCCGGCCAGTTCGCGCATCCGGCCGCGCGTGTTCGTGCCGGGGTCGCGGTCGACGGTCAGCCCTTCGCCCGCCTGGAAGTAGCCGACGAGTTGAGCGACGGCGGACTGGTCAGCACAGAGAAGGTCAAGGCGCCGTTGTTTGCTCATCAGAGCCCCTTTAGCGGTCGCCCGCCATGGTCACGCGCAAGTTCCGCTGCGTCTCGGAAACGTCCGCAGCGATAGCCGCCACCGTCCGGTCCCGCTCAGCGTTGCTGGTCCTGATCTCGTCGACCTTGCCGCAGAGGGTGTCAATGTTGGCGCCGAACGCGCGGACTCCGGCGGCCAGGTCGTGAAAGTCGGCGGTCATGGACTGCGTGTGCTTGAGCTGTTCGCGGCCAATCTCGTTGGCGTCGCGCAGCAGATCCGGCAGCATCAGCGTCGCCGCCTCGACCGACGGATCCGCCCATGTCAGCGGCGTCCCGTTCAACCGATGGGGCACGACGAGGGTTGAATCCTGCGGGCTGGGTTTCGCCGACTTGGACCCCGCGTGCCACCAGTCGCGGATCTTGTCGCGCTGTAAGACCATCAGCAGTATGAGGCCGCCACCGCCGACGCCGGCTCCAGGGCCGAGCAGACTGGTGATGGTGGCGACCGTGGGGTCTATCGCTGCGGGGTCCGACATCTCTACCTCTACGGCGCGTCCAGTTTGTAGTCGGTCGACGCGGTGCCGACCCACGCTCCATTGCGCGGGATGGCGCCGCGGTCGATCATCTGCGGGTGATGTGGCTGATCCCAGTCGCCGCACATGAAGACGTGATCGGCGCCGAGTCTGCGCGGGTCAGCGTTGGCCGCGATGGTCGCCGCCTCGGTTGGCGTGAGCGTGCGCGACCAGAGCGCGTTCTCGGCAATGCCGCCCTGGAAGAAGTCGGAAGGCGGCGCGCCGTCCCATTCTTGGCCAATCGTCACGCGGGCGTTGGCTGCGATGCCGAACCCGCCCGAGTTGGTGTGCGTCAACTCCAACGCGCCGTCCGTGTAAACCTTGAAGGTCAGGGTTGCGACTTCATACGTAAAAACGAAGTTGTGCCAGCCGCCGTCTTTGATGTCGACGCCGCCGGACAGGCCAGCGAACCATGCCGCGTCAGGGTTGGAGCGCACCAAAAACTTGACCGCAGGATCCGGCGACAGTCCGTAGTTGATCCCGATGATGACGTGATTGCCGCCGGCCGCGGTATGGATCCCCCAGATCGACTCTTGGCTCGCCGTCGGCGATCCAGGCGTGACCTTGAACCACAGCGACATGGAAAAGTCGCCGACCAGCCCGGACGCACAGTCGTCCATCGTGCCGTACTGGTCAACGCCGTTCAGCAGCATCGACTTCTGGCCCAACCGGCGGAACCGGCGGAACTGCTGCGTCTGTGGCTCTCGTCGGCGTAGGCGTCGATTGGCGCTACGGCTCGCTGCTGATGCGCGCATAGCGGGCTCCTACATGGACAGAGTGATCCACGCGCTGGCATCTTCGGCGGCGGCGCTGACCGCTTCCAACTCGACGTAGAACTCATCAACGCCGGTCAGGTCGAACCAATGGCGCTGGAGTCCGCCTTCAGTGGCGGTCAGGACTTGAATCGTGCCGGCAACGCCAAGCTGGTCGTCCCTCACGTACTTGCCGCTGTTGTAGTCGAAGGTCCACAGCGCAAAATCCGCGCTTACGTCAGTGGCAGACTGGAGGGTGATCTGTGCCCAGCGGAACCCGCTACACGCAACACCGTCGCCGACAACGGGCTCCCCGTTGAGCGTCGCAGTCGCGTTGATAACGGCGCGTTGGGCCGCGGTATTGCTGACAAGACTGCCCTTGCCCGGTTTGCTCATGAGTGTCATCGCCACACCTCCAGCGCGCAGATTATCATGACGCGCGATTGTCTGCTACAGAGTCGAAAGGTCTCCGGTTCTGATGACGATCTGCATCCCAAAGCCGCACGACAGTTCGACGCTAAACTCTTCCACGTTGGAGTCCAGCGCCTCTTTGATTCTCAACATCCGATCCTGCGTCGTTGCGCTTGGCGTCGGCGTGTTGATGTCGCCAGACTTGACGATATGCACAGACGACGGGTTGGCGCCGAAGTCAAGGTACTGCTCGACGCCGTGTGCCTGCGATGGCGTGGTGATGATGTCGCCCGCCGCCGCCGTGCCGTCGCCGACTCCGTTTGGCGTCACTGACGTGGTGTTCTCAATCAGCGTCGCCGATTGATTGACGCCGCCAGTAGCGTCGCCGGACCGGGTGATCCACGCGCGCCCCGTGACCGCGCCGGGTTGCGCCATCATGCCGAAGTGCCGCACGGACATGTCGAATCCGCCAGCGTTGGTGTCGTTGCCCTCATAGCACAGGGCGGGCTCGCAGTAGGATGTGCCGACAACGATCGGGAGCCAATTGGCGAGGATCAGAAAGTCGACTTTGGCCGGCGGCGTAGCCTCTTCGAGCATCGCTGCGGTGCTGATATTGCCGGTCCAGTCCTTGAGCGGTACGAGGTACGCCATCTAATCCCCCGGCAGCCAGAAGCCCTGAACGGCGTGCAGGTACGTGTTGTTGGCGGCAGCGGTCTTCACCCAGATTTGAAACTCTGCGTGTGAGTCTGATCCGCCATCAGTGTGCAGTTGCAGAGTCGCCGTCTCCACGTTGCCGCTCGCATCGAATAGAGCCGAGTTTCCGTAGAGCGTGTTCTGCGTGATCTTGATTAGGTCGGCAGTGGCGCCAGCGTCGACGGTCGCTAGCACATCGACGTTGATCGTGGGGTCGCGCTGGCCGGGGAACGAGGCGACCGCGTTGCCGATAAGTTGCCAGTCGTTGGCCGGCTGAGCGCCCTGCTGCGCGTCGTAGAGAACATAGGTGGCGTTGTCCTCCTGCACGAAAGACAGGCAGTTCTGCCAGCGGTCGCGCAGGATTGCGATGGACGAAACCTTTGTGCGGTTGACGTGTTCGGTTGTGATGGGTGCGCCGGCCGTGGACAGCAACCCGGTGTCATACGGAACAAAGCCGGATGCCTTGACGCCAGCGGTGACCGGGGACGCGGGCGTGGGCCAAATCAAGATCGACTCGACGTAAAAGTCATCGCCGGCAGCACGGGCAACGCCGACCCGCAATTCCGTAGACGTGGCGGAGATGACCGCCGACACGTCATGCTGGATCACCGTATTGGCGGGCGCGGCGATGGCGGCAACGGTGCTCAGATTGTTCCATCCGGCGTCGTTCTCGTCGATGGTAACAGTCAGCGTGCCGGCGTTGGCGAACGTGCGGATCCAGACGCGGAAAGCGTAGGTGAGCCCGTCTGCGGATGGTCTGGTAGGCCACTGGAACCGCGACGTGCGCGCAGCGGTGACCGGCTGTGTGGTGAAGACGATGTTGTGCAGCGGCGGGCGGAAGTGGGCATAGATCGTGTTGCAGTTGAGCAGCGCCGTATCTAGCGGCGACTGGTCCGCCTCGGGCAGCACAAAGGCGCCGTCTTCTGGAATCGTCAGCAGCGCGTTGGTAGTGAATGCCATCTAGCCCCACCTCGATCCGTCGGCGTCGTTCATGAAGTTATCGGCCTGGTACGTGTTGATGATTGCTGTGTGCGGCGTGCACAGGCGCGATGAGCCGGCCACCAATGTCGGCGGGCCAACCGGGGCGCCGTTGACAGTCAGGCGGCAGACGGCGCCCGTGTCAACGACGGCATCAAACGTGATCTGTTCGCCGGTCCCCTCAATCTGGCCTGGCCGGTAGTGGAGCAACACAAGCGTGCTGTCCTCAGCGAGCTGCTTGGCGAACGTCCAGAAGTGCTTGCGCTCCACGTCGATCGTGTCGTTGTTGACCGGCACCGCAGCGCCAGACCACGCGGACACCTCCGACGACGGGCAGAGGCTCGGGGATGATGTCAGCCCGTCGATCAGCAAGCCCAACGTGACCACCTTGGACTTGAGCCCGCGTGAGTGCCCAATCACCCTGCCCAGTCCAGTATAGCCCGGCGTCCCGGTAGACCATTGCCAGACGGCATGGTGGGCGGTGGTGAACTTGATCAGGTCGCCCCGCTGAATGTCGAGCCACGGGACCACATCAATCTCGACCTCCTGCACAAGTTGATCTTCAGCGAACCGGCGCAGCGCCCAACCTAGCGCGGCGTCTGCCACGTTCGGGCCGTCGGCAACGGGAACCTTGTATTCCAACTCAATCACGCCGTTCGCTTGTGCGCTTTGCCTGTCCTGCACCGCGATCCTAAATGTCTCCGCGCCGTCCTGTTCTCCGACGATCGACACGTAGTTGGCTGGCTTCTTTGACTTGCGCGGTCGGACGGGATCGTTGCCCTCGTATAGCAACTCGGCGTCGGTGACTTCGGCGGTCCACCCGCCGCCAACAGGGGATGTGTTCACGCCCATCAACTGCGCCCGTCGATTCGTCGCGTTCGCGTTCTGCCTCAAGACGACGGCGGTGGCGGTGGCGCCAAGCATCCCGCCGACCAGTTGGACGAGCGACTTGCGACCGTGGACCAGACAAGCATCGACCTCGCCCGCAAACCCAGCATCAAGGACCGACGCGATGCTGCCAAGGTTCGGCGCCGTCGCATCGTCTACGGCATCCGAATCGATCGCGTATCCCTGCGAAACCGTGAGCGTGTCATACGTTCCGCGGAGGGCCGTCTCGCCGCTCGACTCAACACACCGCCTCACGACGTTGGAGAGCGTGCCGCAGTCGTTGAGCGTGATCGTGGCGGTCTCATCGGCCGGGTCGCCTGGGTCAGAAAGGCTGCCGTCCACGGGTTCAAGTCCGGTCAGGTAGAGGCGGTTTTCAAGCGCCTCGGCCGCGTCGTATGTGTACGTAACGTCGCCGACTTCGACCAGCCCCGAGTCCGGCACATCGGCCGGATCGCCCGAGTCGAGAACGATCGTTAGGTTGATCGTCTCCTGATTCGTCCCCTGATTGGTCAGCATCGGATTGGTGCCAGTGAACCAATCCGTGATCGCGCGGTCGCCTGCGACGACGCCTTTGGAGAACGAGGCGACGGACAATTGAATCTGCGCCCCGAACGCCTCGCCGTTGGTCTTGATATCGGTAGTCAATCCGTTCGCGGCGATGATCACGATCATCTGAAACTGACCAGCCTTTGCACCGGGAGCGGCGGAAGATGTCTTGAGTTGCTGCCATTCAAAGGATGTGATGTCGCCGCCCGCACCCAGTGTCGTGATCTGTGTATTCAGGGCTGACACTATCTCCGCGCGCATCTCCGTCGCCGATAGCAGGTCGCCATCCGAATACGCCGCGAACGGGAACACCGTGAAGATGTGCGGACCCCAATTGCCGGGAACGGCGGCGGACAAGCCCTCAACTCGCAGCGTGCACGACGATCCTTTCTTGATCGCGACCTCCTCGGTGCTCGTGACCTTGCCGGTGAACTGAGCCCGCAGCGGATTGGCTAGCGTCCGCTCCAGCGACAACGCTTGGAATTGCCAACGCGCCCCGACGCGATCCGGCCCTTCGCTGATCCGACCACGCCAGATCATCTCGGCATCGGTATCCAAATTGGTCCCCGGCATGTAGCCAGACGGGTCGATTGGCGACGCCCACAACTGGACCTCGCGATTGCCCCACCACTTGAGCGCGTTTGTGACCAGCGCGCCATTTGCCGACTCCTGCTTGTGCGGGTAGGCGTACCCTGCAACCCCGCGCGTAACGCCAGTGAACGTGTCCGGCGCCACCGTCTTGCCGGTGTAGGTCGTGTGCTCATTGCCAATCGCGAGAGGCCCGGCCGCCGGCCATGCAGACGTGTCATCAACCGGGATGATGTTGACCGCCGCTGTCACATCGCCGCTCAACTTCGCTGACAAGGTAAACCGCTTGAACGCGTCACGGATGGTGGATGTGTCGAGCAGCTGGAACGTCAGGGAGTAGCCGGTGCCGATCCCCTTGTCGCGATCGATAGCGCCGCCGATCTTCGCAGACTTGTCGATCACAAGCGAGGCGTCTTCAGTGACGAATCCCGTGGGCAAGGTCTTGCCGGTGACAGCGCCGTCCAACCCCTCACTGACCAGCGTGGTCCACCCCTCGACGACCAGCCAGTACATCACGCCCCACCCGAACTCTACCGGCGTCCAGACGGTCGGGTCAGTGTTGGCAACGGGCGCGACGCCATCAGACATCGGGCCGCGAATGTCCGCGCGCACAAGCCCCTCGTCCTTTCGGAACGATCCGAGCTGCGGCATCCCTGAGACGTACATGTCCAGATAGCCGGCGGCGTTCGTGCTGCTGATCGGGTTGGCGTTGCTGGACTGGTAGACCCTGACGCGGCCGGTGCATAAGTACGCATTGTTGAGCAGCAGATCCGACTTCTCGCGCGTGACCCAAAGGCCAGGACTCGCGATGGCGCGATTGGCAAAGTGCGTCGCCTCTGCGCGGCCGTGGCGGAACCCCTCAAGGTTGACCTTGGGATCGTAGGCCGGCACGTCGGTCTCAATGCCGAAAAGCTCCAGCCGGCCGGCAGGCGTCAGGTCGCCGAAGTGGTCAAGCGCGCCGCCGGGGTTGCCGCTGAATCCAAGGACGGCGCCAAGTTGCCCCGTGAAGTTGACCTGTATCGCTGTAACGCCGCCGCCGCTTGCGCTGATGGTGACCTGCTCAGTGGTCGCGCTATATGTGATCGTGTACGTGGCGTTGAGTCCGGTAGCGGGCGCGTTGAGCAGCGTTTGGAAGTCGGCGATGGCATCTGAGAAGACGGCGGACGCAGGCAAGCGGACGGTCGCGGATACGCCGCCGCCGCCAGTCTCGATCACGGCCAGTGTGTTGGTTGACGAATGCACCGACGTGCCGTTGCTGTAGAGGTAGGCTTCAATGTAGCTCATGGCGAGGTCACCCCGATCACGTCAACATCAATCCGCCACATCGCGCCATCAACCCTCGGCCGCTGCATTGCGCCGACGTAGACGTACCTCCACGTCGACAAGTGCCGCTGCCAGATCCACGCGGTGGCCGGCAGGGCGATGTCTACCATCTGCTCTTTGACGTGCAACACGTCCTGCGCGGTGCCTATGCCCTGCACGGTCGGTTGACGATGCGATAGGCCGGGCACGCCGGGACGGACAGCCCCGACGCCGCTGGACACGCCGGGGGCGGCGAGGTGACGCAACCACCCGCCGACCTCAAAGTCAGCGACGGTCGGCCAAAGGGTGCCCTTCCACGTCGACAACATGGCTATGTAAGCGGCGGGGCCGGCAGGGATCCCCGTCAAAGTGACTGCCGCCGCATTGGCCGTGACGGTTGTCAGCGCGGAGAAGACGAACACAGACAGCATCCCCCCGGCGGCGTCTGACCCGTATGAGAGGGCGGCCGTGTTCGGCGCGAACGTCACGTTATACCAAGACTCGAAAGCCTCTGACGCCACCTTCGCGTTGTTCTCCGTGGCGGTTGGCGACCAGACTTGAGGACCGGTGCCGTCGTCCACGGTCAACTGCGCCGCAGTCCAATCGTCGTTGGTAAAGATCGCCATGCCCATCAGGCGGTCCCCCTCGCGAGCCCAGTTCCGTTGAGACTTGAGACGGCGCCTTGCACGAAGTTGCCCAACTCCTGCACGGTGCCGACCAGGACGCCGCCCTGTAGCACCACCGTGACGTTGGTGCCCGTGCCGCCGTTTGCGGCGGAAGGCGTCGCGGCTGAACCGGTAGAAGATGTGGCAGATCCCGAACTGCTCGGCACTTGCGGCGCAGACATCAAAGCGACTTTTGCATATTGAAGCGCCGCGAACGTGGCGGTTATGCCGCCTGGAATGTTCCCCGTGGAGTACGCGAGCGCGGCATCGGCGGCGGCAACGATCGCCATGACCCCGGCGCGGGCGCGTTCGCTTTGAATTGCCCCGGCAGCACCAACAGCGGCAGCCTTGGCTGAGCTAAACATTGTAGAATTGAGCGCGCCGCGTGCGGCCTTCTCTTTGGCCAACATGTCCAGTCGGTCGAATCCTCGCGCGATCTCTTCGCCCTCAACCCGACGCAGCATGTTGAAGCGCTCCATCTTGGCGTTGAAGTCGGCCAACTCTTCGGCCTTGATCTCGTTCTGGATCTCCTGCCTCATCCGCCTGGCCTCGCGCTCTTTCTCAATGTCCGTGATCGCGGTGCTTTTCTTTCCGCCTCCGGGCAACTTGCCTCGCTTAGATGCGCCAGCCACTTTCGAGTCGATGAACGCGCTCGCGCCAGCAAACATGCCGCCGAACCCGTCACCGACCTTGAGCGACGCAGACGCCGCTTTCTTTTCCACGTTCTCAAACACGCCGACCACTGCTTCGCCAAGATTCAGAAACGACTTCAGGTTGTCGGTGACAACAACTCGCTCCATCTCACGGGCGCCACGCTTGGCCTCTTCCATCGCTCCGGTGAAGTCGCGGGCGATGACCTTTGACGCGACCATGCCGAACGTTGCCATGCCGGTAGTCAGGCCCTCGATCCAAGTGACCAGCGGCCTAAATGAGAACTCGACCAGCCTGATCACGACGGTCGACAGCCTCTTCATCAGGTCGATCATTCCGGTCAGACCCTCGACGATGCTGACCATCGGGCCGTCTGCCGTGTCTGAAATGCGTACCTTGAAGGAAAGCCACGCATTCGACAGGCGGGACAGTGCGCGATCTTGCCGATCGTGCGCTTCTGTCGTTTCGCCCGTTCGCTTGGCCAGATTCTTCTGGATCGCGTTGACGATGATCATCTGCTGTTCTTGGGCGGTCAGCGATGTAGTTGTCCTATCGTTCGCTCGCGCGTAGTCGTCCAAGACCTTGCTGCTGTTGATGAACGTGCCGGCAAGCTTGAGCGCCCGCGTGTTGCCCTTCTCCAGCGCAGACGCCAACGCCTCAAGCGCCTCATCGCCAGTCTTGCCCGCGACCGTCGCGCGCTTGGTCAGCTCGGTGAGTTGTTCGGCCGTGAACTCAGCATTGACGCCGGCCAACTTCAAGCGCGTTGCGACCTTGCCGATCGATTCCGCCGACACGCCCCCGAGCGCGTTGCTGATGGCGATCGCTTTCTCCAACCCGTTCGGACCCAGCGCCGCATCAAGACCCGCCTTCATGCGGTTGATCTGCACAGACCATTCCGTGAACTTGACCGCAGCCACGCCCACCGCAGCGCCAAGGGCAACGACGCCGACAGTTGACGCGGCGGCAACGGCAGCAAGACCGCCAGCGCCGCCCATAGCAGACGTGAGGCCCTGCACCGCGCCGATCGCATCTCCGCTCGCCATGGCGCGCAACGATCCGGCAGCAGCAGCAGCCTTGGTCTGCACCTTCGTCAGCGACCGGCCCATGCGGTCAAGCGACCCCTTGGCCTTATTGATGCTACGACTCGCGGCGTCGCGGCCTTCCACCTTGATGATCGTCGTGACGTTTGCAACACCGGCAGCCATTACAAACCTCGCCTTGCTTTCTCAACCGCCTCTTCATGCTCGCGCGCGTACCGATCGGCAAGCGCCGACCGCAATCCTACCACACCCGCCTCAACCCACGCAGGGTAGGAATCTGGCCAGTTGGTGAGCGGGGTCTCGGGTGCCGCAGCGTTTGCGACGCGACAGATCGCGTGCCACTGTGGCGTCCGCAGTTCGCTGTACGGACAGGACGGCAAGTCCACGCCCTTGATGTCGTTGACCGGCGCTTTATCGCAGTCGTCGCTTGAACAGTCGCACTTGTGGACCCGGTGCCGCAAAAACTCTTCATCAGCAGCCACCTTCGCGACCCAGCGCCACCTAGCGATCCCGGCGAACGCTACTTGCCGGATGGGTCCGATGATTTGTCGTCGGCGCTTCCGGTCGTAGACGTAGAGGCGCCGCGTGACAAAGGGTCCTCACCATTCGACAGGTCCGCGATCAGGTCGCCAAGGTCCGACGTGATCCAGTGCGGGAGCATGTCAATATCCGGCACGGGGCCGCCGTTCATCGCGGACCAACCGGACCGGCAGACCTTCGTGTGTGCCCCGACGATGCCGGACGAGAACGCGGCCGATAGTCGGTCGCTGTTGATGGCGTGAACAGTGAACACATCGGCGCCGTCTGGAGCATCGGTTGCCAGCGTCCACTTGTTCTCGGGGGCGTTGTCGCCCCACGCCTGATCCTTCCGGTGCACGACATCGATCGTCTGATCGCATCGGGTGAGCATGACCGCCATGCCGTCTCCGTTGTTGTGGGCGACTGTTCGCCGTTACGCTTTGCCCTGATGTTTGCGGGCGACTTCGTTCCACTCAACCCAGCCCGCCGGATCGTCCGGTTGCGGTCGGTTGCGCTTCAAGTGCATTTGCCATGAGCGAGGTTTGGGCGTGGGCTTGGCGAGCGTTGGCGCCTTTGCCTTCTTCGTCGACTTCGCCTTGCCTGACTTGGCCATGACTAACCCCACGCAAGGGCAAGCGGCACGTTGGCCGGCGCGGTCGTGCCGTTGTCGCCCTCGTAGTAGTTGGGGATCAGCTTGACCGTGTTGTACTGCATCAGGTCGCCGTCTTCCAACTGCGTCTGCTCAGCGACAACCCATTGCGGCGCACGCATCGCAAAGAACCGGCCGAGCGTATCGCCGATCTCCATCTCAACGCTGACCTGAGTGCCGTTGACGAATCGAGTAGACCACGGGTTCTCGCCCAATGCGATCACGTCAGCAGCGATCCACCTGGAGCCGAACGTCATGCTGAACATGCGGTCGCCCACCTTGCGGTCGAAACCGTAGGGCATGTTGTGGTTTTGCTCTTTGTGCGCGGGGCTGTCCCACTCAAGGCGGAAGTCACGAAGCGCGGCAGAGACACCGTCGACCAGCAACCGGCCGGCATCCTTGCTACCCAGCGCCGGAACTTCAGCGAACAACGACGGCGCCTGAATCTCGCCACCAACGCCGGGGAAGTCGTATCCGCTGTACTCGTAGGTCAGGGAGACAGTCGGAACTTGGCCCGACTGGACATCGATGAACCCGCTGATGTTCTTGCAGCCCAGGAAGTCGACCGCGAACGATGCGCCCTCGCCCGTCCATCGCAGGGTGATCGGTGGGTGTTCACTGTTGTTGAGGTACGCCACGGCCGTGCCGTAGATGTCCTCGCCGGCAATGGCGGTGTTCTGCGCTGCGTTGTCCAGCGTAAGGACGTTTCCGGCGTCGAGGTACGGCCAGCCCGTCTGGTAGTCAGTCGCCGCGTCCCCCGCGATCACGTACTGACCCTCGGCCCACGTTCCACCCGTGTAGGGAATCGTGGTGGGAGCCGGGACGCCTGCAACGTCGCCGATGACTGAGGCGGTGAGCGACAGGCCGGCGCCGGCAATCATCGTCGCATGGTTGACGATCGACGCATTGCCGGACCCCGTGGCCATGCCAAGCAAAACCGGAACCGATCCGATCACGCCAGCGTCGCCGGGCTGATTGCCAGCGATAACCGGATCGTAGGTCTTGACGAATGCTTCCAGCGACATGTTGAACGTCACCGTCCCGCTTGAGTCCTTGCCGCCAACGATGGGCGGTTGATTGCCGCCGAACTGCTGGGCATAGCGGTTCATGTCTTGGGTGACACGCCCCAACTCGGGCTGCTCAAACTCGGCCGGAACGTACTGGAACGCAGCCGCGACCGTGGCATAACTGGCCTCCCACCCGAAACCGAGTGAGCCGTATTTCGTGCGGAACCCCATGTTCTACCCCTTGAGCGCGTGCACGCCTTCGATGATGTTGATGATGGCAAGGCGCGTGCCCTGGCTGTCCTTGCAGTGGCGGGCGACTTCACGCAGCAGCGCGCGAGCGTGCGCCACGACGGTCGGCGGAACTGACGGCGGGATCTTGGGTCCGCGCATCTCGTCCAGCCCGACAAGGGCAGCAACAGCGTCTGCCGCCGTGATGTACGGCAACTCTGGCGCGGGCGCCGGGGCGGCTTTCGCGGCCGCCTTCTTGGGCGCTGTCTTCTTGGTCTTCGTCGCTTTCTTGGTCGCCATGTCTATGCTCCTGTCCATTGCCAGATCACGTCAAACGTCATCTCGGCCCTAAGTGTATTGTCTTCGTCGCCCTCTTGTATAGACCCAACATTGGGCCGCACGTCGAGGATGTCAGCGTCGCCCGCCGGAATGTCGTGCAAGGTGTCGGCGATCAGAATGAAGTCGTTGGTGATGCGCTCGAACACGAACGGGGTCATGATGTACGTGACCTCGATCGCCATCGGGATCCGCATCTCGTCCATGTTGAGCACTTGCAGGTTTCGCACCGCCAGACCGGGGATCAACTTGAAGACGCGATCGGCGACCTCGAGCTGGCCGAACCCGAAGAAGCCGCGAAACACGTCGTTATCGTCGGCCATGCCCTCGGGCGTGTCCGTGGTCGGCAACGAGATGGCCTCGATCTCGGAGATGATCTGCGCGGCGAGTTGGCGGATTGATAGTGCCATCAGCGTTTGACCCATCGGCGCATGAGAAGATCGAAGAGGCGCGGATCGCCGGCAGCGACCCGAGATCCAGGCGGCTTTTCGCCCAGCGAGTCTTGAAGGATCAGGTGAGCCTGCGCAGCCACCGCCGCGGCCATGGCGATGTTTTCCGACTCGCTTGGCTGCACAACGTTGACGCGCATCAGCGAGAAGATTCGGCCCGCCTTCTTTTTGTTGGCGACGTTGAGGCGCGTCTTCTCTGAGCGCTTGACCTCTTTGGTGGTCACTAGCCCCGTCTTCTTGTCCTTGACCTTCTTTGTCTCGCGCGACGGCTTGCCCGTTCCGCCCACCGACGTGCCGCGGAAGTCAATCGCAACGGCGTCGTGACTGCGCTGGCGGACCTGCAACCCTTTCCACATGCCGCCGGTAACGTCGAACGTGTTGCGCTTGACGCCCGCCTGTTGATGCCACGCTGAACTTGTTGCGGCCGGCGAGCCGTCGCCTGACACCAGCGCAGCATAAGGCTCTGCGACTGCGTACCGATGCGGCTTTCCGTCGACCGTCGGGGGTCGCGGAGAGTAGGACTTGCCGGACGACGCAATCTTGCCCTCTTTGGCTACACGGTCGCGAATGCGCGCGGCGACGACGGTGCCGAGTCTTAGGATCGAAGTCATCTGGCGCTCGAAGTCGACTTCGTCCCGTGCGCGGGCGGTGCCTTTCTTAGTGAACCTGGCGAGGATGCCGCTGGACTCAAACGCAATAACAGCACTCTTGCCGCGCCCGAGTCGGGCCGCCTCCGCTGCATTCGACAGGAACTTGGCCACAACTACCTACTCAGGCTGATACTCCAGAAGGAGCCCGCCGCCTCTTCTGAGTCGATCTTGCCGTTGTCGTCTCGGTCGTACATCTCAAGGCTGCTCATCACCTTGTTGAACTCAAGCGCGTATGCCGATTCGCGGTCCTGCTCAAACAGACCGGGAGGCGCGCCAGCCGGGAGCATTCCGCTTTTCGCCAACTCCCACCGCATAGCCTCAGCGCCCGCGGCTTCAAACGCATCCGAAGCGCCGAACAGATACGGCCGGCGGTTGTTCGTCTCGACATCGGCGCGGATGCGATCACACGCCTTGCGCGCGACCTCCATGTGAAACCAACCGTCGCGGGTGCGCGAGGACGAAGGGAACGCGCCGGCAATGTACTGACGGACCGTCGCGGCTGTAACTGGCGCATCCCACTTCCACCTGACGACGTTGACGACGCTGCTGCCGAAACCCTCAAGCGTGCCGTCGCTGTATAGCCATTCCAGGCGGTAGTTCGGGCCGATCGCAGATTCGCCCGGCGCTGCGATTGATGCGGTGACGCGGATTGCCTTGAACGTAGACCCCGCATCAGGTTGCGTCGGCAGGGCGGCGTTGATGTGCACGTTCGTGCCATCGATGCGAACGATGGTGACAACCGACAGCACGCCATCCGAGACGACTTGATAGCGATTGCCGACAAGCAGCCCCGTCGCGCTGGCGACCACATAGGTTGTCCCGTTGGTGACACTGGAGATGGTGGTAGACACTGACGGCAGGGTAACCGCCAGTGTCTCCACCGTATCTCCAAGGCTATCGCGGAACACTGCGGACGCAGACGTGGGGACGATCCCGTTGGGGTCTTCCACGTACACGGGCAGTGCGGTCGCGTAATGGACCTCAAGCGCCACGATAGCCTCCGACGGACACTAAGCGACGTTGCTACCAACGATGCCAGCACCCTCGATGTCATACACGAAGTCAGCCTGCAACTGCGCGCTCAGCACAACGTCGAGACCGCCGCGGCTGGAGTCCTCCATCATCTTGAACGACGGCTGCTCGCGGATCCACATGCCGATCGGGCTGATGGTCTTGCTGACCACGAACCAGTCATTCGGGTCGGACAGCGGCGTGATGACCGGCTTGGCCCATCCCTGGAGGAAGTTGGCCTGAAGGTCGGCGTCGACGGTGCCGGAACGGAGCAGCTGGTGCGCCAGGTCTTCGTTGCGGGGGTCGCAGATCAGCACGAGGTCTTGCGGGATCTCGCCGATGTTGAGCGACATGCCCGTCCCGACGCGCTTCCAGTTGCGCAGCGTCTCTTTGACGGTGACGAGCGCGGTGCGGCTGAGGCCCTGGGTCAGCAGGTTGGCCTGGGTGCCGCCGCTGTAGACCAGCCCGGTGTCAAGGTACATCTTGCCCGCGCCGACCTCGGCGACGCCAGCGCCCGCCAACGGGTGAGCGGTGGCGAAGAGGGCCGCGACGCCTGCGCGCCAGCGATCCCAGATGTGCGCCATGCCCTCATTGGCCATGGAGCGCGCACGGTGCATCGGCAACTCGGGGTTGTTCTTGATGTCGACCCAGCGCAGCCGCTCGATCTTGGCGAACGGGCTGGAACTGTGGGTCAGGTTGTGGCTCTCAATGTCCTGATCCACGGCGGTGCCGACCGCGGGATACGCGGTGAATCCGCCGGTCGACTGGTCAAGCATGAACTCGACCTGGGGCTTGTCGTCGGTGATCAGGAAGCCGGCCTGAGTGTACTGCTCGGTGCCGGCAGCAAGGGCCTCTTCAAACGAGACGAAGGACTTGCGGAACAATTGGGCGAGGTCGTTAGCCATGGTCTGCTACTCCGTGTAGGGCTGCACAAGCTGCGACTGTCGCCGCGATACGTGCCTTGGTTGTCGCTTCTCGTCCTCGGCCGCTCGGGCAAGTCGCGCATTGAATATATGGATCCTGTGCACAGACCACGGGATCTCGTGGACGATCGGATTTGTGTAGCCAAGGACTTCCTTGTCGACACGCCTGTATCCGCTTGCGATCAACTCGGAGATCGGGAGGTTCAGGTACTTGGCCGGAAGGTCACCGTCGAGGATGGCATAGCGCATCCGCGGATCCCCGTTGACCACCGTGCCACGACCTGAGATGGCACCATCGGCGGCGGACTTCGCAGCCTTTGCCCGCGCCTCAGCCTCGAACCGCTCAAAGTCGTCTTCAACCTCAACCGGCTGAATGCCCGATCCGTTGCCTTTGTTGGTGGCCATTAGCGACCCCCTGCAAGGCGGCGGCCTTCGATGTACGCAGCCCGGCGCTTCTCAGGCGAGGTGAAGGCGTTGCTGCCACCGCCGCCAAGGTGCGTGTCCAGGTTGGCCATCTCGACCTCCGGCGTCACCGGCAGGCGGGACTTGAAGATCGCGGAGAACTTGGGATCGGCCGACATCTCTTCGAACTTGACGCGAACAGCAGGATCTTTCGGATCCCCGTCAGGCGCCAGCGCGTGGAACTGCTCGGGCAGCCCCATCGCGTTCAAGTGCGCGGCGCGTCGATCGGCGATGCCCTCGGCGGTGAGGCGTGCGACTTCTGCCTTTGCCTCTGTGCCGCCCAACTTGGCCGCTTCAATCTGTGCGCGCAGGGCCGCGATCTCCGCGTCCTTGTCGACGGGATCGGGCGTGGGCTCAGGATCGGGGGTCGGGTCCGGCGCTGGGTCAGGGACCGGCACAGGATCAGGCGTAGGGGTTGGCGTCGGATCCGGGACAGGATCGGGCGTCGGGTCAGGCTTGGGATCGACCGGATCCGGCATGGCGCACCTCGCTATGACAGCCTGTGTCTAGGGTAGACACAACACGTCACACCCCGCGAGTATGCGGCGCACTCGGCAGCGGGTCAAGCGTCGTTGTTCGCGGGCGGTTGCGCGGGCTCGGGCTCAACAACGCCAGCCTTCGCCGCCGCCTCCATCTGGACGGCAAGCGTATCTGCTCGGTTCTCGACCACGATCGACTTGGCCAGCGACCGGCCGACGTTGCGCGCAATCGACACCCGCTCGACCGCAGAAGACTCGCCCGACTCATCCTTGACCTTGTTCGCGTTCGCTTCCTGCGCCGGGTCAGGGATCATCTGTAGCGCGTTCCAGCGGACGGACGATAGGGTTGCCGTCTCGGGGATCGGCACCGGGTCGCTGAACATGCGCGACATCTCGCCAATCAGCGCGAACACCTCCTGCTCTGCCTGCCTCCAAATGCGCTTCCAGACACGGCGGGACTCTTCGCGGTCCTCGCGGTCGGCTTGACGTGCCGCGCCGGTCTGCGCCGTGTTCGCCTTCATGAACCGATTGGGGCTCATGTCGCGCATCATGGCCAGCACCTTGAGGCTGTTTTCATCAAGGCGACCGTACTGGTCAAGGTCGGGGCGGTGGCCGACGACGGAGAACTTGGCGCCGGCAATCAGCGGGGCGAGCATCGTGTCCGGGCCCGTCTTCAAGTTCTCCACAAGCGCGTTGGTCGGCACGTCCTCGCCGGTAAACTCCAGCACCTTCTGCCCGTGCGCCTGGAAGTGAGCAATCAGGTTCCTGTCGCTGTCACCCAAGTTCATGGCGATGGCGAGCGACAGCAGCGGCTCGTCGACCGACCCAAAGAAGCGGCCGGACTTCGGCGTGTTCGTTCGCACGGTGACCAACGGGATCCGGCCAAACGGGTTCCCGCCGCCGGGGAAGACGGGGATCTTGTCGCCGTTGCCCTGCACAAAGATCTCGTCTTGCGTCAGGGTCATCCACCCATAGCACTGCGACCCGTTGACCGTGCCCAGTGGCCAGCGCAGACGAACCTCGCGCGCCTTGGTGATGTCCTGCACATCCATGCCGGATGCGGTGGACACAGCCATCTCCCACGGCGCATAGGACCGAAGCGTGTACCTACGCGGGCCGTCTGGCAGGACAAGCATCACCATCGTCCGCTGCGGCACAAGCCGGCGGTGGGCGTGATTGAACTTCTCGTCGAGTTTGCTGTTCCGGTAGATGTCCAGCAGCTTTTTGTTCTGCTCAGAGTTGACGCCGCCAAACGTGCGGAAGGCGTCGACCGCGTACAAGGTCGCCTGCTCCTGCGCCATCCGCTCGACCAGCGGCACAAAGCGATCGATCATCTTGCGCCACGAGTTCGGGAACGCGGCTTGCAGCTCCGCCTCCATCGAAGAGAAGTCGCCCTCAAGGAACTCGTCCAACTGCCGGCTGTTCTCTTGGAACGCCTCCCAATCGATGTCATCCCAAGGCTCGTCGATCCAGACCAACCCGCTGCCGATGCTGCCCATCTTAGTACCTCGCGCGCGTAGATTTCGGGTGAAGATCGCGGGGATCTTCGTCGCCGACCGGCCCTAACCCTACCATGGACAAAACCTGGCCACCATGCAATCGCGGCATGTTGCGGCTGGCGACAACCGTGTACCTTAAACTGTCAGCCGCGTGATCTGTCACATCATCCTTTTTCACCAAACGCTTTGAATTGCCGTCGGAATCCATCTGGTATCGAAGGTTCCGCATGGAGTAGAGCAGCGGACCTGTATCATTTCCGGTTGGCGCCATCGTCTCAAGTGAGCGAGCAAAGACCATCATGGGCGGCGTTGGATTCCCGTCCATGTCGCACGGGTTCAGCAAGTCCCTGACCATCTCCATGCCGTTGGTGACCTTCTGCTCCTGCAACGATTCCATGCCAGCCACTTGCGTCGACTGTAGACAACCGCGGAGCCAGTTGTTCTCTTGCGGGCGGGCGCGGTCGCATCCGGCGAGTTCGGGTTGCTTGCCGAACGTCTTGAGCCATCCGATCAAGTGGCGCTTCCAGTGACCGATCGGCGTGCCGTCTAGCGTCGTCTCAGCGAACCACACCCAGCGCCCCGAGTCCTCGACCTGTGCCAGCGCGGCATAGTGGTGCCCCTTGCTGCCGCTTCCCCAGTCGACGCCCAACACCAACGGCAACTCCGTGTGGTCCTGCCAGCGCCAATCAATAACGTGTTCGTCTGTGATCGTGTAGCACGTCGCCGACGACCGCAAGACGATGCCCAAGACCTCCTGCTTGTAGCGGTCGGCTGACATCGTCCCCAGCGCCTCCAGATAGGTATCCGGCAGATAGGGGTTGTCCATCGATGTCACGGTGACCACAAAGAACCGCTCCCACTTCGCCATTTCAACCGCGTCGCCTTTGTTGGCCGCAACCTGATAGGTCTGCTGCGCATCGTGGAATATTTTTGTGATCCCGTGCAGACCGTTGGGGGAGCTGACAAAATCTAGGCCGGGCCATGGGCAGCGGACACGGACGCGGGCCGTGAAGACTGAGAAGACCTCGTTCGGGTCTGCCTCGCTCCACTCGGTCTCATCTGCCATCGCCCACGCGAGGTTGAGCCCGCGCACCTTGGCGATCCGGTTGTACGGCCTGAACCAGCACTTGCCGCCGTTGATCAGGGTGATGCAGCCCTGCCCGCGGTTGTAGTCCTTGATCCAAGAAATGCCCGTCGCCGACTGTAGCGCGTCTAGGTGGCTGAAGAGGTGGGGGAGCAGGACGGTGGCCAGGTCAATGCCGGTTCTGCCGAGTAGCGCGCCCTCGACGCACGGGTTCCGCATCATTCGCAGGATGCACCGCCAGGCCAGCGCGTGAGACTTTCCGCTGCCCACGCCGCCGAGCATCATCGAAAAGTGCGCGTCGTTGATCACCCATTGCAGTTGCCGTTCGTAGAGGCCAGACACGCTGGCGAGGTCGACGACCAGATCGGCATCTACAGCGCCAAGGTCTGACGGTTCCGGTAGCGCGCCGGGGTCGTACTCAAAGCCGATGTCAGGATCTTCTGCCATCACTCGACCTTGATCAAGTCGCCGACGGGACCAATCCCGCCACGCTCGCGACCCTCTTTCACTGGCGTGTCTGGTCCACCGACGACCACGCGCACTTCGACCAACTTCGGCAACTTGGGCTCATCCGACGCCAACTGTCGCGCCGTCTCGATACGCTGGCATAGGCGGGAGTGCGCCATCAGCTGCTCAGCGGGGGACAGGTGCGGGAACTCAAGCGCGCCCGTGTCAGGATGCTCAATCGGCCGGGACATGACCATCAAGCGCTCGCACCCCCACTGGAGAAACGCATGGTGCAGCGCGGCGGGAAAGCCCTCGTCAGCGGCGAGCATGATCCGCAGCTCTGCGCCGGCATCAAGGGAGCCGTCGGTCAGCAGCGGGTTGAGCATCGCTGAGCGGATCGCCTCTTCGCTAGACGGCATTGGGGCGGTCGACTCCGAAAGCGCGCGCGCTCTGACCCTTTGCATGTGCTCGTGCGCGTAGTCCCCCGCCCCTTCCTTTATGTTGTGGGCACGCCTGGAGATTTTCGTCTTGTCCGCTTTGTGTGGGCCGCGCTTCATCGCTTTGATTGGGCTGGCTGGTCCGCCCGCCTTCCTTAGCGCGTCGAGGTCAGACGACATTACGCGCTTGCTGATTTTCAGTTCCTGCGCCAGCGCCGACCGAGCGCCCTTCTCATTGATGTTGTACCCGTCGCGCAGACGTTCAAGGATCTTGGCGCGCCGCTTCCTTGTCGCCTTTGTGTTGCCTAGGTTCATGTGCGCGCATGTTACGAGTTGAGTTACGTTCTGGGTCGACCAAAGGATTTTTTTTGCGGTGGAGGCCGGCCGGGGACCCTACCCATCGGAAAAAACGACCCCCATCCCCTCAGACACTCTGCGCCACGTCTTGCCGTGCACGATGGCGCCTATCGTCCCCGGATCCACCCCCAGTGATCTCGCGATGTCCGCTTGACGCACACCACCGCGATACGCGTGCCACACCACCACAATATCCTTGTTGCAAAGGACTGATTTGCCAGACATCTCGCCACTCGGCTGCCTGTTCCTTCCCCTGCTGTCCCTGTCCCTCGCGTTGTCTGCGTCAGTACCGGCAGACAGATGCTTGGGATTGCAGCATGATGGGTTGTCGCATGAGTGCATCACCAACAGACCATCCACCGCAATGCCGGATAGCCACGCCGCTGCACGGTGGGCAGACAGCATCCTTCGCTTTCCACTACAGAAGCAGGTGATGCGCCCATAGCCTCGCCGCTGTTCGCCCGTCCAAGGCCAGCACTCATCACGACCGCCCTTTGTGATGCGGGACATAAGGCGTGCAGTGAACTCAGGCAGCGTCTCGTTAGATGATTCGATGATGTCGGCAATGCGCGTGGCCTTCATGCGGACACCGTACTACACCATGTCCATATCAGCAACAGTAGGTGTAGGCGCATTAATCAGCGGACAGGCAGGCGACCAGACAGGCGGTCGAGACGCACCAACCTTGGCAAGCCCCAGGCTGGCCGCCTACCATCCAAGAGCCCTTGCGACCATCAGCACGCACACACCACCAACGGCGCCACCAAGGCAGGCACACGCGGCAGTAGCCACGATGCCCGCGTCTCTTCGACCGATGCCGTCAATGACGCGCTCGAGTGCGTCATCCAGTAGCCAGAGCTTGACCCTGACCCAACCGGGCGGCGAGCCGTCCTCGTCATTAGACGCATAGACGACTCGCCGTGATCCCCGTGTTGGGCTCGTGTTTCTCATGCCTAGTCGAAGGTGATCACGGTGCTGTTCGCATACGGCGTGATGCCGGCCACGCCAGTCTCATCCGTGCCCATGGTGGTCGCGGTGACGCAGACAGCGACGCCGGACGCGCTAGCCACGTCGGTGACGTCAAACGCGACGATGCCGTTGGCGTCGGTGACCATGCCCATGATGGGGTTGGCTGCGTTGGTGCCCAGCTGGGTGCCGATGGCGACGTTGCCAATCGTGTAGGCCGCAGCGAGCTCGCCGACGACCTCAGCCCGAATGCGGGTGGCCTCGGCAACGGCGACACCGGACGCATCAAGCACCTGCACGGTGACGGTGATCACATCCGCGATCTCGGCGCCGGCCGACAGTTCAGGAACCCGCAGGCTGCCCAACTTCGCAGCGGTGACCGTGCCGTCGAGGATGTTGATGCCGGCAAACGGCGTCGACTTCAACTCGCCCTTAGCGTCGCTGACCTCAAAGACGTAGTCGCCAGTCCCGTTGATCGTGCCGGTCTTCCAGTTGAGCGGAAGGGTGCGCACGGTGTTGGCGGGCACAAGGTACGTGTTGCCGTCTACCGTCAGCGTGTACTCGTTGGTGGCGTGCTTGTTAGTCACCTGGATCGATCGTCCGGTGAACGTAGGGGTGATCGGGACGGGGGCGGCAGCAAGGGTGCCGTTGAAGCTTTGGACGCTGGCCATGGTGTGGCTCCTACTCTGATCCTGAGAGTTACCCGACGACCGCGCCGGCAGGCGTGACTATGGCACAAGCGCCGCAAGCGTTGCAATGGCCACTTTTAGATCAAGGGAGCATTCAATGGGATTGGGCACTTAGTGGGGCATGACAGGTTGTGTCATGCCTCTCGGTGTCACATTGGGGAATCTTCCCCACCTTGACACGCTTGACTCCGCTTCGGTTGCGTCTCACGGTCGCTTGGCCAGACAATTATCTGCCGACGACAGGAGGCGCTGCCGTGTCTGCGGACACGTAGAAGCGCGACTCCCGAGGAGGCCGGTCCACGCAACCTCGGCCCTTCACGTCATCCATCTGGGTTCGCCTCATGCCTAGCGCGAACCGTCGAGAACTCCGACCAGATGTTGCGCTCCGTTTCGGGATAGGACGGCGCGACCAGTTGCCTCGGCTGGCGCATGGATTCGCGCACGCGGGCCTGGTCAAGATGGGCGGTGAATCCGGCGGCAGTGAGCCCCTTACTGCACTTAGCGCAGATGGTCGGGAAGTGGCAGGAGCAACCTAGTTCGGCACGTAGGTTGTCGGTCATTTGGGTTCCCCGGAGAGGGCGGCAAGCGCGGCATCAAGATCGACACGGGCCTTGCGCGCCTCTTCGACCAGAAACGGCACGGTTGTGCGATCGCCGCAGTGCCATGCCATGGTCTGCTTCCCCTCTGCTACCCTCATCCGCCTGGCCGCTGACTTGATTGGCTCCAACTCGGCGATCCTAGTCAACGCTGCGGCATGTAGCGCGAAGTTCTCCGCCACCTCCGCCTCAAGCTCGCGTATGCGGGCGGCGCAAGCATTCCGGCAGTTGGTGACGCCGCGCGCCGCCGCCTCCATGTCCTCGCGCCGCAGCACGTTCAAATGGGCGTACTGAGCGGGGCAGTCGGCGGATTGCCTGCCGCAGTATTCGCACTTCTCCGCCAGCGTCCTATCGCTCATCTGCGGCCCCCACATCATCACGCTGGGCCACCAGTACCGGATCTCTGTCGATGTGGGCGCGTGCTGCTTCTCGCGATTCAAACGCAATCATCATCCCCACTGCGCCGTCAGCAATCGAGGTCAGGTCGACCTTGCCGCCATCAACTATCGCGATGTCCTTTAGTATCGCTGGAGAAACGAAGTAGAGTTTAGGGCCTTTCATCTGCGGTCTCCATCATCGCCACGGCGGCGGACTGCATGGCGGCGGCGGGTGTCCGCCCGTGCGGTTCCACCAAACACGGCGCGCACCCGGCTCTCCACGGCGTATCGGGGTCAAACGGCCACCGCGCCAGATGTTCGCCGTACCGCCCCCACCAAGCCCGCATCGGAGCCGCTGGCCACCCGTCTGCCTCTGTCAGCATCAGGTCACACGCCCCGGCGTATCGAGGTCGACCGCTGGCCAACCTCCCAATCTCCACCGGCCACCGTTTAGCAACTTCGTCCAACTTGGCGATCATGAGCGCCCCCTGCACCACGTCGTGTTGCGTCATGCACATCGACAACCGCTCTGCCTTGATTGCCTCACCGATTGGCAGCGCAAGGCGTTCGGCATGAAGCTCTGGGGCAGTCATTTGGAAACCTTCAACCGCTGCCGGCAAGTCTCGCAACGCGGAACCGTCACCAGTCCGCCAGACATCAGCGCAACAGCATTTTCAGTCGCCCGTGGAGGCAGACAACGCCCGCTACGGTACGCGTGGACCAGTTGGTGTGAGATGGACAGCTCAGCAGCCAACCCGCGCACGCTACGGCCGCTTTCGGTCATCCACTGTTTGAGTCGTTCGCCGTACGTCATGCAGTCGCTCCCTGTGTCCTGAGGGTGACGCTATGCGATTTGACGGCTGGCGTCAACAGAGTTGTTGACGTGGGTTGTTAGGGGGTGTACAAGCGGGGGTAGACAACGGCCGATGGCCACGGAGAAGCAAGTGGAAAATGTCCTTTGCGAGCACGGTTGGGATAGCGGAGACAACACCTACGGGGTCTACGCGTTCGACAGCCCGAGAAATCCGATCATGTACCAGTGCAGCGTGGGCCAGCGTGACATGCACCTGACCCAGTTTATGACCCGCGACGACGCAGAACGTATGCGCGACGCCCTGACCGCCTGCATCAAGGCGATCGACGAGGTGACCGAATGAAGATCCAATGCACCAAGGGCGACCGCGAGGTGTTCGACCTCAAGGCGGCGGACTATCCGAGGCCGACCGTGTTCGCCTACGTCCACGAATCGCAGCTGACCGTTGAGCAAGCGACAGAATTGCGCGACGGGTTGACCCTCTGCCTTGATTGGCTGGCCGACACCGAGTCAGCGCAGATCAATCGGGCGCTGGATGGTGGCCGATGAGCAAGCGACTTTCAGATAGGATGCTGGAGACCGAGAGCCAGATCGAACGCTACCAAAGCGATGTCTACTACCATAACGGTGTCATCGCGGCTCGTCGTGCTGAGATGCACGGCGAGAACCCGGTGGTCGCCTTGATCGAGTATTTCGAGGCGGTCTGCGGCGCACGTAAGCGCGTTGAGGACGAGTTGATCAAGGTGATGAAGATCGGCCCGCAACCGATGATCATCGTCAAACAACCGGAGGCCGACCGATGACCCGGCGCGAGGCGTACCGGCGCCACCGGGAGCAGGCGGAAGTGTGGGAGCGCAAGGGTTCGACCTGCGTTGCTCGTGAGCATCGGCGCGAGTGTCGCCGCATCATCATCTGTGCGGTTGCCCCTTGGGCGGGCACTGTCGGCGTCTTTGTGGCGCTCTATTGGGGCTTGGTATGACCGCGCAAGAACTGATTGACCGGCTCATCTACATCACCACCGCGCCGGAACCGCAGGACGTATACAACGACGAGTTGAACGAATGGCGCGGCGTTGTGCAGTCCCTCACCGCCGACCTGAAGCAGGCGCGGGACCTCGCCGCCGTCCACGAGAGCAACGCCCGCGCGATGCTGGACAAGATCGAGGGGTTGGAGGCTGAGGCCGACGCGCTGACCGAAGAATGCGCCGCGGCGCAGGCAGACGCCGAACTGGAGAGTGGACGATGACCATCAAGACGACATTACTGCAATCAAACGCATGGCTCGGGCAGTACACTAGGATAATTTTCAAGGTCTTCACGGACGGCCGTTCGGTCACCTCAATAGAGACGCTTGAATCGACAGACCTTGTTCCGAGCGCCCTGCTGATCTTGGCCGACTTGACGGCGGATGAACTGCGCAGGCTTTCGTGGGCGGCCAAGGTTGCCGCAAGCGCAATCGAGCAAAGCGTGGCAAAAACGACATCACACGATAAGGAGGCTGGACGATGACCATCAAGACGACATGGGATCCGACGTGGGCTGAGGCTGAGATTGCGCGGCTGACTGCTGAGCTTGAGCGGGCGCGGGCGGCACTGTCGAAGATCAGCGGCGAATGGAGTCACGAGCCCCACCGTGACCTCAACATGGAAGACCTGACCGAAGATCGGAGTGAGGATTATCCGTGCCGCCGCTGTGTCGCCGCCGCCGCCCTCTCGCCCCAACCCGACGACGAAGCCGACAAGTAGCGCCCGCGTGGCGATGGAGGATGATATGGACATCAAAGAAGCATTGGATTCGATTAGCGACCACGACGACTGGACCCGCGCAGACGATGTGCCGGAATGGTCGTGCACCGGAGAGTGTGCAGACGGTGTGCCGGATTGGAGGATCTACAAGTCGGTCTGCGGCGGTTACGTCGTGACGCGCGAGATCGGCTGGTACAAGCAGATCGGCGACGCGCAAGACGAAGCGGACATCGTCAGGGTGGCGCGCGCCATGGACGCCGCCGACCGTGCGCTGTCCAAGTACCTGAGCGACCACCCTTCCGCCTGACCCCTTGACTTTGCGGCGGGACTTGAACCGCCGATGGAGGATGAGATGCGAGCCTTGACGATCCTGCTGCTACTAGCGGCAACGGGCTGCACAACGGACTACGGCGCGGGCGGCGGACAGTCTGCTGCGCCAGTCTGCTACCGGACCTTCGCCTACCAGGACTGTGAGACGGTCGCGTGTGGACCCGGCATGTCGTGCCAGAAGTGCAAGCCTGCTACCAAGTGCGTCCCGTGTGGCAACGTGCAAGACGGGATTTGTTGGTGGTCGTCGACTGGTCAAGCGTTGCCTCGGCCTTGCGTTTGGGCCTGCCCTTCCCCTTGACTTTACGGCGGGCCTCGTGGTCTGCTGTGTTGCAAGACCTGTCTGGCGGCAGGTAAAGGACTTCGGATGATTCCAACCTTCCCAGACACACACGACGCGAGCGGCCGCCAGCCTTTCGCACCGCAGCAACGAAGTCCTGTTGCGGGCGTCGTGTGTGTCTCGGAGAGTTGGAGACATCATGGTCGACCGTAAATACCCGAAGAACTGGCGGAAGTTGGCTGACGAGTGTAAGGCTGTGGCTGGCTACGTTTGCAAGCATTGCGGATCAAACAAAGGCCGGATGGAGGCCGCGCACCTCGATCACGACTACGACAATGATAATCCGCGCCTTGGGTGTCTGTGCCACAAGTGCCACTTCAGATACGACGAGATCCACCGGGCGTGGACCGCCATAGAGACCATCGCCGGGAGGCCGCACGACCTTAGCGCCTCAGCGCGCAGGATGCTGGTCGCGTACATGCTTCAACTGCGATCTGGTGGCTGCCAGATCGACGAGTCCGACGTGTCATCCGACGCATTCGTTGAGTTGGCGACGGCGGGGATTATCAGCCCGCGCCAGGTGGTCTGCGTTCAACACTACGCCGAGGTAGATGATTATGCGCGCGACCTGATCGTCACTTGCCTCTCATCCAAACACGGGCTCGGAGTCTTGGACCTGTGGATGAAGGGGTTCTGCTGATGGGCTGGGCACAAGTCTCCAAGGCGATGGCACTCGATCCGAAGGTGACCCCTTCGGAGATGCGTGTCTACGTGGCCATTGCCACCTACCGCGGCAACGGTGATAGGGCCTCGCCGGGCATGGGAAGGCTCGCCCGTGAGACAGGTTTGAGCGTCGCCACCATCAAGCGCAGCGTCGCCGGACTCATCGCCAAGAAATACCTGGCCATGGTTAGGTCTGGCGGCGGCCGGGTTCCAAACGTTTACAGGCTCTTGGGCTCTATTGGGCTCACTGGTGAACCGGGTGCACCCATGACCCCGGTCACCCATGACCCCGGTCACCCATGCACCCCCAGGGGGGTCACCCATGACCCGGCAGGGGGGTCACCCATGACCTACGAAGAAGAACCAGTAACAAGAACCAATAAGAACAACCACACAGACGCGCCGCAAGCGCCGCTGGATTTCGCCGACAAGCCATCGAAGCCCAAACGAACCCGCAAGGCCAAGCCACAGCCAGACACGCCCCCGACACTCGAAGAGGCAATCGCCTACCTCTGCGACGAATGGAAGGGCAAGGCAACGCCAGCAGAGGCCGAAGAGGCGTGGGTCTACTGGCAGGGTGAGAAGTGGCACAGCAAGCGCGGCCCGGTGATGGACTGGAAGGCGACGCTATGGCGGGCCGTGAACAATCAGCGGAAGTGGGCGAGGGAGCGGACGACGGACGACAACCGCCCGGCGAAAGGCTACGGCAGCAAGCCAGAGAACAGTGGCGGCGCTTGGAGGATGGATTGATGCTGACCGACCCGCAAACCGAACGCGCCCTGCTCAGCGCCTGCCTCTGGGAATACGAAGCCCTGGCCCTCGCCGCAGACGTTTCGCCGTCAGACTTTAGCAGCAAGTCGCACGAGCGCATCTTCGCCGCCATCCGCCGCGCCGTGGTCAAAGGCGAGGCAATCGACAAGATGATCGTCCGCGCCGACCTGATGGCGCACGGCCACGAGTCGGAAGCCGTCGAGATGTTCGGCCTGGAGGGCGGTACGACCGCGTCAACGCCGTGGTACGCCAAGCGGATCCTGACCCTCGCCAAGTCCCGCCGATTCAATTCCGCCATGCGCGCCGCCGTTAGCGATCTGGAATCAGACGGGTCGCTGCAAGACGTGACCGCGAAAGTCCAGGCGGCGATGATCGATGCCTGCGCCGAACGTGACGCCCACAGCGCCAGCATTGCGGACATTGCCCCGAAGGTGCTCAAGGACGCAATCGACCGCCGCGACCGCAAGGACCACACGCTGGGATACTCGACGGGACTGGCCGCACTGGACGCCAAGATCGACGGGTTGCAGGCGCCTGACCTCGTGATCCTCGCCGCCCGTCCCGCAATGGGCAAGTCAGCCCTCGCCGGTCAGATGGCGCTGTCAGTCGCGGAGCAGGGCGCGCACGTCATGATCTTTAGTCTGGAGATGGGCGACGAGTCGATCGTTCAACGGATGCTGTCGCAGAAGTCTGGCGTCGGACTCCACGCGATCCGCAAGGGCCACATCAACGACGACATGGAACACGATCTGTGCACGACCACCGGCATTCTGTCGGACCTTCCGATCACGATCGACGACCGCCCGGCGCTGACGGCTAGCCAGATTCAGATGGCGGTACAGCGGCAGGCGCTCAAGGGTCCGCTCGGGTTGGTGGTAGTGGACTACCTGCAACTGCTCAGCGGCGAGACGAAGGGTGGCAACCGGGAGCAGGACATCGCCGGGGTCTCGCGCGCCATGAAAGCCATCGCCAAACGCCACTGCTGCTGTGTGCTGGCCTTGTCTCAACTCAACCGGGGGGTAGAGGCCCGTGCGGACAAAAGACCGCTCATGAGCGACCTGCGCGAAAGCGGCGCCATTGAGCAGGACGCTGACGTGATCCTCTTCGTGTACCGCGAGGCCGTCTACAGCAAGCGGCCGGAAGACGACGGGCTGGCGGAGATAGGGATCGCCAAGCACCGGGCCGGCGAGTCTGGCCGCGGGGTTCAATGCGCCTGGGATGGTCCACGGGTGCGGTTTATGGATTCGATGGGGGTGAGGTGATGGACGACAAGACGGCGAGTTACGAGGCTATGGACGCGTACCTTGCGGGGCTGATCGGCATCTTGGCCAGCGGAGAACCGTTGACGGAACAGCAGCGCAAGCAAGTGCAGGGCACGATCGCGATGTACCGCACGCACCTCCAGGTCGCCAAACGCCAGCAGGAGGGCAAGTAGATGTGGATGCGACGACTGACCAACAAGGGGTGGGGCAAGTGGCACCCATTCGAGAACGGCGACGGCCAGGCGGCATGGTCACTCTGCGGCCGGGTCCATCACCAGGGCTGGGATCGCGATCTGTTCCAGTTTTCGAAAGTCAAGCCGACATGGGGCCTGTGCCAGAATCACAACTGCGGCGGACGGGTTCCACGGACGACGGAGATGGCCAGATGATAGACCTAGACCAACCGATCTGTGAGGGGTGCCGCAAGCCGCTGGCCGTGATTGACCACGCCGACGACGACGACACGATCGTGCCCGGCAAACTCAACCGCTGGCCGGACGGTACGGCGTGCCGATCTACTACAGCGACTCGGACACGTCCAAGCGCGAGGAGGCCGACCGTGGATAGCGTCGAAGAACTGGCCCGCGAGTTGGCGGGGCGGGAGGGGTTTGGGTTCAAGGTTGGCATGGTGCTGGACGACGGCGCGGTCGTCTGTCGAGCGCGGGACGGAGGAATCACGATCGACAACGCGATCGCCAACGTGCACCCGTACATTCCGCCTGTCGCCCTGTCATCAAAGGCCGGGCACGCGCGCACGTTCGATGAGGTCTTCTCGTCCAGAGGCCGTCCACATCTTGAGCGGTGGTCAGCCGGGGATCTGCGGACAAACGACGTGTTGCCGGACATTCGCCACCCGTCGACGGCCGGCGCAATCGAAGGCGAGATCCGGCGCATCTGCCACGAGCTGGAGTGGGAGGTGATATTCCGCGACGCGCCGGGCGAGGGCTGCATCATCAACCTCGACGACGGCCGCAGGGTCGTTCGTCGGTTCACGGTCATCGAAGAACCCGCGCGCGGCATCGTCGCCGCCAAGGCCCTGATATTCCTACTCGACCGGCATCGTCAAAAAAAGAGTTGACGGGGGATGCTGGGGGGTGCATAAACGTTCTTAGACACCGGGGACCAACAAACCACCCCAACGGAGCATGACATGAACACGCGGACCATCACCGACAGCCAGACAAACTACACGATCCGCCAGCCCGGATGTACCAGTTGGGGCGCGTACAGCACGCTCGACGGAGCCTACGCCGACCTGCGCCGGGCCGACGACGTGGTGCCCGGCCACGTCATCTATCGGGACTGTGACTGCGGACAGTCGGCGCCTGCCATTGATTGGGGGGGCAACCCGACTGTCTGCGACTGCTGCGCCGACGACTAGCCCGCCCCCACCCGCCAACAGCCGCCAATGCTTCGCGCATGGCGGCTCGCGGCGGTAGAGGCGCACGACGCCGGGAGGTTGATGTGGGCAAGCGAACGAAAGAAGAACGACAGGAAATTGCGCGGCAGAACGCTGAAGCGCGCGAAGAGCGATCGCCCGCGCAGCAGTTGAAGGAGCTTGACCGCAAACTAGGCGCTGACGTTGGCGCCAAGAAAGAGCGGGCGGAGTTGTGGCGCCAGGTGCGGGCAGACGCCTAGACAAAACACCGCGCGGCGTTCCGTGGATGAGTGTCTACGCCGCGCAATCCAGCGTCCGGCCGAGCGAGTGCCGGCCGTGGCGCTGGGTGAAGGGAGATGGGAATGGAAACCGGAATCTACAAGGACATGAGCGACAGTGACTACAACGCGATCGACGCGATCAGATGGTCATCGCTCAAGCACATCCTCGACAGCCCGCTGGCGTACAAGTTCGAGGCCGAGAAGCTACGAGAGGACAAGGATTGCTTTCGCTTCGGCCGCGCCTTTCACGCCGCCCTGCTGCGGCCGGACGTGTTCGCGGACAAGCACATCGTCGCGCCGCCCGAGTACGTCACCAAGACGGGTTGGTCAAAGAAGCCGGCGGCGCAGGCGTGGCTCGCGGACATGGGCGAGGATGACTTGCCTGTGACCGAACACGAACTCGGCAAACTGGAGCACATGTCCAATCGCATCGCCGTCAACCCTGACGCGCCCGAGTGGATCCGGCTGTGCGATGTAGACCAAGACGGAGGGATCGAGGTGGTCGCGGTGTGGATCGAGACGATCAGGGTTGACGGCGTCGAGGTGACCATCAAGTGCAAGGCGAAGGCAGACGGTGTCTCGTTCCGTGCCGGAATGCTGATGGACGCCAAGACGCATCAGGCGCGCGGCAAGCGCATGTCTCTGCGGACGATTGAGTCAACGATCGGGACGTTCATGTATGACGCGCAGTTGGCCTATTACGCGAGAGGGTTCCGTGCCGCAGCCATTGAGTCTGGCCTTGGCGCGGACCCGTTCGATCTGCGAACG
>Ga0233415_10000115_pt1 | contig 37465 bp, 48 predicted proteins | sample Na_anoxic_12_MG_FD_188631 | JGI IMG/M metagenome (GOLD analysis project Ga0233415, IMG submission 188631) | Seawater microbial communities from Saanich Inlet, British Columbia, Canada - Na_anoxic_12_MG | ecosystem: Environmental > Aquatic > Marine > Inlet | place: Canada: British Columbia...
TGATTCCCTGGCTCAAACAGACCATTCTAGTGTTGACGGAATTATCGAATTCCAAAATGCTTGCGACAAATATGGTATTAATCCTATTACAGGATGCGAAGCTTATATTGTTCCTGACATGCTCGTCAAAGAGACCCGCAAATATGGGCATATATCTATTTGGGTTAAGAACATAGATGGGTGGCATACGCTCCTACGATTGCTCACAGAGGCAAATCTAAATGGATTCTACTACAAACCTAGGATTGACTTCAAATCTCTTCTTGAAAGCGATCTTTCAGGATTGATTTTTGGGACCGCATGTGCAGGATCATTTCTACTTTTAGATGGCGGAGTAGAATTTCTCCAGGATCTTGAAAAGAAAGCAGAAGTTTATTACGAAATAATGCCACATCAAATTGAAGTACAAGATACTATTCATGAATTTATGAAAGAGAATATAGGATTTGATCTTGACAAAGTAATAGCTACAAACGATTGTCATTATGTTAATGAAGATGAGGCTATAATTCAAGAAATTCTTCTAGCTATTAATAGTAAAAAGAAATGGAGCGACCCTGAAAGGTGGTCTTTTGGTTTTGACGGTCTTTATCTAAGAACAAGAGATGAAATGAAAACTTCTCTTGAGAATTTAGATTTCTTTTCTGAAGAGGTGATAGAAGCTTCACTTAATAACACTCAAAAAATAGTAGATCAATGCTCAGATTTTAGAATTCCAAAACAAGAAATATATCTTCCTATACCTCCTATGTTTGAAGGTATGGATGCAAATGATACTTTAAAAGATCTTTGTCTTAAAGGATTGGAAGAGATTGGTCAAGCTGGTAACCCTATTTATAAAGAAAGATTAGAGGAGGAATATGAACTCATTAGTAGCAAGGACTTTTCGAAGTATTTTCTTATCGTGTATGAACTTGTCAATTGGTGTGCAGAAAATAATGTTATGTGTGGGCCTGGAAGGGGTTGTTTCTTACCTGATTCTATTGTTGATCTCGTTTTAAACGATAAAATCATCAAGAAAAAAATACAAGATATAGAGATAGGGGATAAAGTTATTAGTCATGACGGAAGTATTCAATCTGTTATTAATACTTTAGAATATGATTGTGATGAAATTGTTTGTGAGATAGAAACCGAAGATGGAAGATTAATACAATGCACAAAAGATCATGAGATTTATACTAAAAATGGCTGGATAAAAGCTGCGGAATTGAAAGAAGGAGACGAGATAATAGATTTCAGATAATTCCATTTTGTAGGGCATCTCCAATATGGTATAATAGGCATAGCCAATAAAGTAGAATATAACTTTAAATATGTTTATTATACCCTTTTTAGGGATGATTAGGTAAGATACTTTATTGGCGTAAAATATCTAAGTTGTTATTTATCTAGTCGTTCTTGAAAAGGGTTTTTTATTGGAGTTGGTATGAAAAAAGATAAAGAATGGTCATACAAAATAAGATTATCTAGATTATTGAAAAACAATCCAGAAAAAATAGCCTTAAAAATGGCTAATGATGAGTCCTTGACAATAGAGGAATCTAAACTAGCAGCTAATAAATCTAAACATTTAGTTGGGTTTATTTGCTCAGAATGTAAAAAAGAATCTATTGTTCAAATAAGAAGATTGGCTAACAGACAACATGGTTTAGCGTACAAGCCTATTTGTAATAAATGTATTCTAAAAGTAGTAACAAATACTGAAGGCTGGGTAAATAAAAATTCCAAGGCTCAAAAAATAGCACAGAATAAAGAATCGGTTAAAGAAAAACAAAGAATAGCTCAGAAAAAAGCACATGAAAGAGACCCTTCTTTGACAGCAAGGAAGGCAGTTGGGTTGAGATTTGCCCAAACTCCAGAAGCAATAAAGAAAAGAATAGAAGCGCATAGAAAACGGATGAGTAACGATCCTGACTATGCAAGAAAGTTCGCTCCGAAAGGATATGTTTCTGGATATATAAATGATATTTGGTTTGACAGTTCTTATGAACTTTTATTCCTGATTCATTGTTTCGAAAAAGAAATAAAGGTTAAGAGATGCAAACTAAGAATCCCTTATGTCTTAGAAGGGAAAGCTAAAATGTATAACCCAGATTTTATTGTCGGTGATAAAATAATAGAATTAAAAGGTGCTAAACGAAAAGGCACAAGAAATAAGACTATAGCTGCTAATAAATATTGCAAAAACAACAATTTGGTTTACCAAATAATACATAGAAAGGAATTAGAGGCTAAAAAATGGTTCAAAAAACCAAACACGGATTTTCTATTAAAACAGAAGATAATATTTGTAAAGAACAACGCAGTTATGCGGTGGTTAAAAAGGTTCGGTTTAAGCCACACAAAGGTAAAGTTCACGACATAACTGTTGATAAGACTCATAGTTATAATATAGAAGGTCTTGGAGTTCACAACTCTGTTGGAGGCAGTCTCCTTGCTTATCTACTTGGCATTACCACTGTAGACCCTCTTAAATACGGATTGCTTTTCGCTAGATTTATCAACGAAGAGAGATTAGACTATCCTGATATTGATCTTGATTTTGAAGATTGCAAAAGAGGATTAGTAAGAGAACATCTCCAGGATATTTATGGTGAAGAGAACATAGCAGGAGTTTCTACCTTTGGAACTATGAAAGGAAAATCTGCAATAAGAGATGTATCCAGAGTTTTTGATGTTCCCTATATGGATGTTGATGAATTTGCCAAGATAGTTGAATATGAAGATCATATAGAAGAATGTGTTAAGTGGGCATCTAGAAATACAGAAGAGGGTATTAGATTTACTAATAAATATCCTGACATTGTTAAGTATGCTATCAAACTTGAAGGACAGGTAAGAAGTGCCGGTCAACACGCATCAGCTATTATAGTATCAGCAGAGCCTATCACGAATGGATCAAGAGCGCATATAGTAAGACGTAAAGGTGTTAATGTCATAAATTGGTCGAAGGATGATGCAGAATATTGTGGGCTTATGAAGCTTGATGTGCTTGGGCTTAAAACGCTTTCTGTTCTGAATGAGGCGAAAGCCCTTATAAAAGAAAACCATAAAAAAGATGTAGATTTTAAGAGTTTACCCCTTGACAATGCAGGTATTTATGATTACTTTAAGAGAGCGAAAAACGCTGGAGTGTTTCAGTTTAATACTGAAGGCGTTGGAGGCCTCTGCAAAAGAATCCTTCCTGAAAAATTCGGTCATCTAGTAGCAATAAATGCTCTATATCGTCCTGGAACATTAAGATCTGGAATGGTAGATGAGTATGTTGATCGACACAAATCTCAAGAATGGAAACATAAAAACCCTGATTTACATGAATTAACAAAAGATACTTACGGTATTATTGTTTATCAAGAGCAAGTTATGCAAATAATGCACAAGTTGGCTGGATTGCCTTGGAAAGAAGCTGATAAGGTTCGTAAAATTATTGGTAAATCTAAGGGTGCTGATAAGCTAAAACCTTTCAAAGACGCATTTGTCGAGGGTTGCCATAGCCAGGGAACTATGAACAGAGCTGCTTCTACTCAATTATGGGAAGATATAGAGAGCTTCGGAGGTTATGGATTTAATTTATCTCACGCTGTAGAATACACAATGATCTCTTATTGGTGTGCTTGGGCTAAATTCTATTATCCAGCTGAGTTTACTTGTGCAAGTCTTTCTTTTGGCCAAGATGATAAAAAAGAAGAGCTTATTATAGAAGGTTTTAACAATGGCTTAAAGGCCCTACCTCCTAAAATTGGCAGATCAGATCCTTTGAAATGGACTACCAAGGATAACAATCTTTACTGTCCTTTTCTAGAGATAAAAGGGATAGGAGAGAAGAAAGCTCTTACTATCAAAGAGAATAAAAATAAAAAAGGATTTTTCAATAAGGATGGCAAGACAGAAAGTGCTTTGGGTAAACTACTCAAAACTATAGGAGCTTATGATTTAGATCACACTCCTGAAAATATTGCTGATTATCTTGCTTTTGATATTAATCAAGATCCTAAAAAGAAATTTCCATCTATGTATAAGTTTCTAGGTGAAGAGATTTACAATCATGATTTTGATTTGATTAGAAAAGGAGAAATCGGGTTTGATGGAGCGATAAAAACTAATTCGAGATACCGTGATGAAAGGGTTGCTGATTGTAGAAGATGTTCTCTTGCAGATGAATGTAAAGGTCCGAATCTTTCTTCTACTGGGAAGTATAATGTCTGGATCTATGGAGAGTTTCCTGGATGGGATGATGAGAAAAGGAAGAAACCTTTATCTGGAAATGTAGGGAATAGTACTATATGGAAAGTTCTTGAGAAATACGAATTGAAAAGATCGATGTTTCATGTTTCTTATTTAGCAAAATGCTTTCCTAAACTTTCAAAAAAACCAAGAGTTGAGCATCTTAGTCAATGCAAAAAGTGGCTTGATTCTGAGTTAAGAACTTCTGATGCTAAAATAATTCTAGCGTTTGGAAACATAGGAATTCAAGCTTTTACTAATGATGTTGGCGGTATAATGAAAAGGAATGGAACTACAGAATGGTCTGAGAAAGCACAAGCATGGATCTGTTGGTGTGTAAGTCCTTTTGCTTATTTCTTTGGGGATAATGAAGGTATTCATAATTTTGAAGTAGGAATTGAAAATTTTGTCAAAACTGTAAAAAGATTTCCTGGGTTTAATGAAATATGAGTAAAAAACTAATATTTCATAAATGTTTGGTGTGTAAGAGTGAACATCTTTATATTGATAATTATAAGGGTAAATATCAAGTCGTATGTAAATCATGTACGACATCTACTAGTAAATCATACGAGACGGAAATTATGGCTATTGATGCTTGGAACTTAATGCATACATATTGTAATAAGCGTGAAGCGATATGAAAAACAGGACTAAGGAGAAAAATGTCAAATAATAATAGTACCACAGGAGTAGGCTTTTTTGGACTATTAGCTATAGTTTTTATAGCTTTAAAATTAGCAGGCTGTATAGCATGGTCATGGGTTTGGGTCTTAGCACCTTTATGGATAGGGATACCTTTGGCTATTCTATTTTTCTTGTTCCTTTTCATGATAGGTATAATAATAGGCCTAATAATAGCCATAGCAGAAGAATTTGGTTAAAGGAGAGGAGAATGACACAAGAATATGATGGAAAAGTCTGCAATCGGGGTGTTCCTGGTATTAAAACGGAGGAGACTTCAGGAGTAACTTCTTGTATAAGTGCTGAGTCTACTTATTCCGGTTTTCCAGGAGACAAAGTGATAGGTGATTGTACTGATGAAGATATAGGAGAAACTGAAGATATAGGAGAAACTGAAGATATAGGAGAAACTGAAGATATAGGAGAAACTGGTGATATCAAATCTTATGATGAAATGGACCAAGAAGATAAAACTTCTTATAATAGAAATTGGGATAGTGTTGGAAATATTATGTTTGGCCCTAACGCACAATCAACTAAAAGAATATTAGAAGAAAATATGAGCCAAAAATTCGACATAATCAACAAAGCAAAACATTACAATTCTCATCCTTCGGGAGTAGAATGCATTGATGTCGTAAAACACCATTGCTTTTGTACCGGAAACGCTATTAAGTATCTTTGGAGGAGCGGGCTTAAAGAGGGAGAGTCCTCTATTAAAGATCTTAAAAAAGCAGTTTATTATATTAACAAAAAGATAAAGGAGCTAGAAGAAGAGGATGGCAAAAGAAAAGAAGGAAACAACGTTTGAGGATGATGTCTATATAGACGATACCGATTTGAAAGGAGAGGTTAGGAAGCAACCAAATCTCTATTTTAAATGGGGTAAGAAATATGCAAAAGCAAAAGGTGCTGCATTCAGTTCGATTGAAATTCTCAAGATTACTAAGTCTGAAGCAAAAGCTGAATTAGAACGAGTAAGAGCAGGTCTTGATTTAGAGGTAAGAGAGAATTGGGGTATTCTTGGCTTTGATAAGAAGCCGACAGAAGGAGCAATCTCTGCGTGGGTAGTTACTCAGCAGGCCTATGTAGATCAGCATAAAAAATATATTACCAGTCTTAAGAAGGAAACAGAACTTACAGCCGTGGCAATTGAAGAGGAGGAAACTCTAGAAAGTGCGAAGCTGGCAATGAGTAATAAGAAGATCTCTCTACAGGATCTTTGTCAGATGAGAGTAACTGAGTATTATGCAGAACCAAAAATAGATGGAAGGTACCGTGAAATCTCAAAAGAAGAGCAGGAGGCATCAGAGAATGAGGTAAGTGAAGAGTTGAATCAGAAGATGAGTCAAAGACGCAAACAAAAAAAATAAAGGAGAGCAAAGAATGGCAAAAAAGATGAGTAAAAGAGAGCAGATGAAACAAGATCTAGTCAAGAGGAATCAGGAAGCAGAGAAGACAAATGATAACTTTGGCGGGACTTTCAACAACAGCGTTATGGTTGATAATCTTAAGATGTGGAAGTGTGGTGAGGATGAGCATATCGTAGATATAATTCCTTATCAGGTTGGAGCCAATCATCCAAACCCAAATATCAAGGAAGGAGAATGGTCTTACTACTTTGAGTTTTTCGCTCATTATAATGTTGGACCAATGCAGGATCAGTTTATCTGCCTTAAGGAGACATTCAACAAGAAGTGTCCTATTTGTGAGCAGAAGATGGCCCTTATGAGGCAAGAGAATTACGATGAGGATGAGGTTAAGTCTCTTCGTGCTAAGAAGAGAACTCTTTATAACATTGTTTGTTATGATACTCCTGATGAAGAGGCAAAGGGCAATCAGGTATGGCATGTAGCACATTGGTATATGCAGAAGAATATTGTACCCCTGGCCAAGAATAAAAGGACCGGTGCTTGTATTGCTTTTGCCGATCCAGATGAGGGTAAGTCTATCCAGTTTTCTCGTCAGGGTACTGGTCAGACTGGTAAGTATCTAGGTCATGTTTTTCTTGATCGTGAGGATGCAGATGGAAATAAGTATATCATTTCTGATGAGCTGCTTGAGTCAGCAGTAAGGCTTGAGGAGTGTATTAAGGAGCCTACTTATGATGAGGTTGCCAAAGCCTTTTATGGTCAGGAAGAGGTTCCAAATGATGATGCTGCAGAGGAAGCCGTAACAAAGACTCCAGGTAGAAGGACTCCTACTAAACCAGTTGCTGTAGAAGAGCAGGAAGAGGTTTCAGAGGCTATTATTTGCCCTGCAGGAGGAACTTATGGAGATGATCTAAGTACTCTTCCTGAATGTGATGATTGTGAGAGTTGGGATGATTGTCGTGCTTCAAATGCTGAGTCAAAAGCAGAGGAGAAGGCTTCAGACGAGTAAAATTAACATCAGAGCTGTCTAGAGTTTTCTGCCTCCCATTTTTCTCTAGGCAGCTATTCTAGTCATTTTATGACTAAGCCCGACCCTAATTACTTTTTGGGGTCGGGTATTCTAAAAAGGATCTATATGGCAAAAAAGAAAGATGATGCAAAAGAAATTAAGAAAGTATTGAAAGACAAGAAAGACAACAAAAAAGAAAAGAAGGAAGAGGAAGAGCAAATATATGTGTCTTCTGGGTCATACCTTTTAGATTTAGCATTGTCTGAGCAAAAAGATGGTGGATACCTATTAGGAAGTGTGATACAAATATCAGCAAAAGACCATGTTGGGAAAACCCTCATGGCTTTGAATATGTTTGCAGAAGCAAAGAATAATAAGAAATTCAAGGATTATAAGCTTATTCTTGATGAACCTGAAGCAGCAATGAATTTCCCTCTGGATAAAATGTATGGTAAGGGGATGAAGAAGAGAATGACTTTTGTCCCCACACCAGAAGAGAGGGTTTCACCTCGAACTGTCCAGGATTGGTATCATAGCATTACTAATGAAAAGAATTATCCATGTATTTATGTTTTGGACTCATTTGATGCTCTAACTTCAGATGATGATCTAAACCTAAAAGGAGATCCAGGTAAAGGTGGTTATCATCTGGAGAAAGCTATCGTTGCAAGCTCTACTTTTCCAAAAATAATTGGGCCTTTAGCGAAGACAAATTCTTTATTCTTCTGGATATCCCAAACAAGAGCGAATCTTGGAATGGGCATGGAAGACGATACTGAATCTGGTGGAAGAGCTATCAAGTTTTACAGATCTTATTACATTAAGCTTAAAAAAATTCAAACTCTGACTAAGATGGTCAGGGGTAAGAAAATAGTTGTTGGAAATATGGTAGAAATAACTATCAAGAAGAACAAGGTTACTGGTAAGATCAGGACTATAACTATTCCAATTTATAATGATTATGGAATTGATGACCTTGAATCCATGGTTGATTGGCTGTGTGAAAGAGATTTTTGGGATAAGCCTAAGAAAAGTGCTTGGATTGACTGTCTTGGAGATTTTAGTAAAGGTTTAGATAAAGACGGTAATGAAAAGAGATGGACTCGTAAAGAGTTGATATTACATATCGAAACTGAAAAACTTCAACAGAAATTGAGGGGTATACTTTACGAGAAATGGATGCAATACGAATCTGAAATATGCACAGATAGGGAACCAAGATATGTCTAAAATTATACTAGATTGTTCTGGATTGATACATAAGACAATACATACAATAGGAGATCGGCTTTCTTATGAGGATGAGCAGACCGGATTAATATTCGGTTTCCTAAGACAGCTATTTTCTATCTCTAAGCATTTTGAAGCTAAAGATATCGTCTTCTGTTGGGATTCAGTAAAGTCGAAAAGGAAGAGGTTTTATCCTGATTATAAGAAGAAAAGAAAAGCGATTGAGCTTTCTCCTGAAGAATTAGAAATAAGAAAGATTCTTTATAGTCAAGCAGATAGACTTAGGATGAAGATTATTCCTGCGTTAGGATTCAAAAACAGTTTTATAAAAACCGGATTAGAAGCCGATGATATAATGGCTGTTATTGTCAAGAAGTATCCTGGGAATATAATGGTTACGGGAGATAAAGATCTTTACCAGATGTTTGATTATTGTGATATTTCACCTGACGGGAAAAAGATTATCTTAAAAGCAGAGTTTGATGAGAAGTATGGTATAACTCCTGCACAATGGGCAGAAGCTAAAGCTCTTGCTGGTTGTGATAGTGATAGTGTTCAGGGAGTTAAAGGTGCTGCAGATCCTGCAAAATCCGAGAAGTCAAAAGTTTTCGCTTATTTGAAAAAAGAGTTGACAAAGGGTGTTGTCTATGATAGACTGGTATCCAGTAACGAAATGACTGAGAGAAACAAAAAACTGGTTACTCTACCTTATGAAGATTTTGATATCACTTTAGTAAAGGAAGAATTTTTGATGGATGATTGGGTAGAGTTGTTTGATCGGTTAGGCTTTCAATCAATGTTGAAAAAGGATTATTTTTTAGACTTAAGAAAACTTTTTAAATTGAAGTAGGAGAAAAGTCAAGATATTGAGGATTAATTTGGGGGTGATTAGCCTAATTGAGGCAGAAGGCAATATAGTGCGCCGTTGGGTTGTGGCCCCAATGTTATTGGATGCAAGTTCCAACTGTCTCCCCAAATTAATTTAGAGAAAATGAAAAAAGTGCTTGACAAATAACGAAAAAAGAATTATATTAGGTTTTACATTTTAATTGACCTTAACACTTACTAAATTGTAATGGAGGGCTTATCATGTATCTGGTGTAGAAACACATCATTCCGAATTTATAAGAATGACTGCAGCAAACACATAAAACTTTCTATTTAGAAGAAATTTAAATGTCATTCTGAAAATTAAAATCTTGACAAATCGAAAAGGATAAAGTATAATGCTTTTAAAGAATGATTACAGCAATTAAAAATTTTCTATTTAAAGAAACCGAAATACCATTCTGTATAGTAATAATTTAGCGGGGTCTAGTAACGGTTAGCTGACGAGGCTCATATCCTCGGTTTTACGGGTTCGAATCCCGTCCCCGCTTCCAAAATGTCTGGGTATACGAATTGGTATAGCAACCTGCCTTAGAAGCAGGGTCTTTAGGCGTGAGAGTTCGAGTCTCTCCCTGGACACCAAAAAGATTTCATCTGTGTGTAGCTCCGTCTGGAGCGGAGGGGTTTCGAAGGTTCAAATCCTCCCACACAGACCAACAAAAGTTTATAAAATCAAGGCTAAGTGGCGAAATATAAACGCAGATTCAATAGGGGTAACTCCTAAATATGCTTTGGGTCGAACACGGTGACAGCATTAACTTGTGTTCATGTAAGGTGCAAATCCTTACCTTAGTCTTTCTCGGTTAGTTTAGCGGAGAAAACGCCCCTATGAGGGGGAATCATCAGTTCGAATCTGATGCCGAGAAAACAAATTTTACAGCAAGGTGGCCAAATTGGTAAAGGCAACGGTATGGAAAATAAAAATCTGGCATAAGATTTTTTACCGCAATCAAACCTAATGGAACCGTGTTTTGTGGGTTCGAATCCCACCCTTGCGACCATTTTTAATAAGATTGAATTCAGCAACTATAAATAATCAACTGTTAATTGATAATATTAATCAATCTGTAAATTTAAGGAGAGCAAAATGAGAGCAAGCGCAACTACAAATGAAGGAGCAGCATGTTACGACCACAGCATGAATCATTCACTTGAATTCTTTTCAAAAGCAGGATCTTTATTCATTAAGAAAGGAGCTTTCTACGGAAACGAGGCTACTGCTTTAGGGTTATTTAAGAACTCTTGGTTTGCTGATAATGAGATCTCAATGAGGCTTCTTTTCTGGCTTCGTGATTGTCGTGGTGGAGCAGGTAATCGAAGTGGTTTTAGAAGTTGTTTAACATGGCTTGCAGATGCAGACCCAAGATGGATCTTAAAGAATATTTATCTTGTTCCTGAATGTGGAAGATGGGACGATCTAAGATCCTTATTCGGAACTACTTTAGAATTAGATGCTTCTATTTTTTGGGCTGCAGCAATAAAGAGCGGAAACACACTTGCTGCTAAGTGGGCTGATAGAAAAGACTATCCTATCCGAAAAGTATTTGGAATGAAGATAGGAGAATTTAGACGTTATCTTGCTGATTGTAGAAAAAACAGTATTGTTGAAAACAACATGTGCAAGAAAGAATGGAGAGAAATAACTTATTCTCACGTTCCTTCTGTTGCTATGGCAAGATACACAAATGCTTTTGGTAGAAATGATGAAAAAAGATTTGAAGCTTATAAAGAAGGCCTAACTTGCAAAACAGAAAAAGTAAATGCTTCGGTTCTGTTCCCTCATGATTGTGTGAGGACTGCAAGGTCTGGCGATGCAGTTATTGCGGATGCTCAGTTCGATGTTCTTCCTAATTATATGGAAGGTGTTGATGAAAGAGTTATCGCTCTTTGCGATACTTCAGAATCTATGCAGTGCATAGTAAGTGGCTCAGTCCAGGCTATTGATATCTCTAAAGGATTAGCTCTTTATTGTTCTGAGAAAATTGGAGAAGATAATCCTTTTTATCGTAAATTTATTGCTTTTGAATCTGAATCAAAATTTGTAGATTGGGAGGGGATGAAGTTTTCTGACACGCTTCATGATCATAGAATTTTCAATGGTGCTTGTGGGATGACAAGAATAGATAAAGCTCTTGATCTTATTTTAGATTCTGCAAAGATGTGGAATGTTGAGAATAATAAAATGCCTACTTCTTTACTGATCGCTTCTGATATGCAATTTACTCAGGGAGTAACGGCAGGTCATAGATATGGTTGGAGCGACGAGAATGGAGTCAACACTGTGATTGAAAAGGCTCTTATGAGGTGGGATGAAGCAGGTTACAAACGCCCTAAAATCATTTATTGGAATCTTGCTGGGTATAGTGGCTCACCAGCAACCAATCAACACCAAGATGTGGCACTTGTTTCTGGTTTCTCACCTTCTATTCTGAAAGCAGTATTTGATGGGACTGATCTTACTCCTGAAGGAGTAATGATGAGAGCTATTGAGAAGTATGATATAGTAAGACCATAATTATAAGAGTGAGTTCAGCAAAACCTAAAATACTCAAATTCAAACTTTGACTAAATTTAAATCACTCTGTTTATAGTAAGGGTTTTGATACAAACGGATTAGGCTATTTGTTTTGGGTTCGATCCCCTAATAGATTTAACGATCTATAATGTTGGAAGGATAGTCAGAGTAGGTTCGATTCCTACCTTAACTCTAAATTTAAAGTAAATACGAATTTAGCTGTGTGGCGGAATAGGTAGTCGCTAGGGCAACATGGATAATCTTACTGATAGTGTACATTGGTAAGTGGGCCATTTTCGGGGAAGAACCGATAACCTTAGATAGTGCAAATGTACACCCTCACTATTATGTAGAGTGCAAATCTCTACCACATGCTAATAAATACAAAGGAATATATGCCTACAAAAAAGAAAACAACAACAACAACTACGAAAAAGAAAAATTATACTGGTATCTCTATTTCGGCAAGAAAAGCAAAAGGTAGAAGACTACAGCAATGGGCTTGCAAGCAGATATCGGAGTTACTTGGATTACCATGGGGTTATGAAGAGGCAATTCGTCCAGCCTTAATGGGTGAAAGTGGTGTTGATGTTAAACTTGTAGGAGAAGCAAAGAAGCGATTCCCCTTTGCTATCGAATGCTTTGGGGAATCGACCTTAATATTAACAAAAGAAGGGTATAAAAAAATAAAAGATGTTGAAGTTGGAGATAAAGTTTTAACCCACAAAGGTCGTTTTAGAAAAGTCAAAGATGTTTTTTCCAGAATAACGAACGAGTCTTTATTGCTAAAAGCAAAGCATCTTAATGAGAAAATACATTGCACAAAAAACCATCCTTTTGAATCTTTTTCTAATGATTGGATTGATGCTGATTCTATATCTCACGTTTCTCATTTTTGCAAAACAAACGACGTGTATAATTATGATATAAAAAGACTTGAAATATGGGATAAAAACAAACTAGCAAAAAATAAAGAAATCGATCAAGATCATATTCTATGTGCTTGTGGGTGTAATACAAAAATAAAAAAGTACGATAAGAAGGGTAGGCCTGTTAGATATTTGAAGGGTCATCAAGGCTCTATTCCTAAAAACAGGGATATACCAAAAGCGGTAGTTGTTGATAAGTCTTTATTGTATTTATTTGGGTTTTATATTGCGGAAGGGCATATTGACAAAAAAAGAACACGGGTTGTTTGGACTTTTAATAAAAATGAAATAGATTATATTAATGATGTAAAATCTATCTGTAAAAAGAAGTTTAATATAGATATTAAAACCACGCAAACAAATGATTCAGAAGCCATAAACTTAATTGCTAATTCTTCTATACTTGCAAAATTCTTTATCAAAATTTTAGGCACTGGAAGCAAAAACAAAAAAATCGGAGCTTTTATTTTTTTGCATAAAAAGAGATTAATCCCTTTAATAAGAGGGTATTTTTACGGAGATGGATGCATCAGAAGTGATTTTGCTAGATGTGAAACAGTAAGTAGGAATTTAGCTTATGAAATACAGTTCTGTCTACTTAAATTTGGTATTTTTAGCTCTATCACAAAGGCAAAAAACAAAATTGATAATCATAATGATTTATATTCTGTTCTGATTTCAAAAAGTAGTTTAAATAGATTTCTTTTTATTTTAGAAAACGACAATATAAAAGATTGCCCCGACATAAATACTTCTGAAAATTATGATATTGTTTATGATTTAAAAAGACAGCGTATTTTTTCACAAATAGAAAAAAAAGAATCTGTAGAAGCAAAAACAAGAGTTTATAATCTTACCGTAGAAGAGGATGAAACTTATATTGTTGAGGGGAGTATTGTTGTTCATAATTGTAAGAATTGTGAGCAATGGGGAGTTGCTAAGTTTATCGAACAGGCAAAAGATAATCAATCTGAAGAAACGGATTGGTTAGTAATTATGAAAAAAAACAATCATGAAGAGGTAGTCGTTATTGATGCTAAAGTTTTCTTTAATTTATTAAAAAAGTTGAAACCATGATAACAAAACTTATAATTGAATATTTCCAATCTCATAAAAAAACCGAGATCGATTTTAGCAGCGGTATGAACATTATTACCGGAGCAAGCGATCAAGGTAAATCCGCAATCATAAAAGCCCTTGTGTGGGTATTTACTAATAAACCCTTAAGCGATCCTTTCGTATCATCATTTGCAAAGCATGGAGAAGTCTGTTCTGTTACCGTTCATTTCGATGATGGAAGATGGGTTCAAAGAAGGCGCAAAAATAATAATCCGAATGAGTATATCTCTTCTGAAACAACAGAACCTCTTACCTCATTTGGAAACGATGTTCCTCAAGAGATAAAGGATATCTTAAATATAGAAGATCATAATATTCAAAGTCAGCATGATCAATATTTCCTTATTCAATCCCCTCCTCCTGAAGTCGCTAAGAAATTTAATGAGAAAGCAGGTCTTGGTATTATAAACGAGGTTTCCTCTTTAACAAAAAAGCAAAAGAATCAAACTAAAGCTAGAATAGAGATCTCCGACAAGAACATTCGACAATTAAGAAAAGAGATTAAAGACCTTGACTATATTGATAAGTTTGGCAAGAAGATCGCAATCGTTGAAGAGAGCATTATTAAAAGAGAGGAGCAAAGAACAGAACGAAGACAAGTATTCACTCTATCAAAAGAATTAAAATCTATCCAGAAAGAGCTGAAAGTTGTGAATATTTGGCTGGAAGTAAAGGACGATATAATTGCTCTTGCTAAAGATGCAAATATAATGGACAAGGAAATCTTTGAAAAAGAGTCTTTAGAAAAGCACACTTTTGTTATTCAGGATCTTAACAAAAAAATCGTTAGGCTTAACCAGCAGATTCTCGCTAAAGAAGAGATAATATCTTTAATCGAATCAACAAGAATAAATAAGAAAGAAGAAACAGAAAGAAACACCCTCCTTTTGATTGTTGACGAAGCGAAAGGAATCAACTCTGATATTGATGAGATAGAGGAAGAATTAAAAGGTATGAATGAGAAGCTGAAAGATCTTTATACTAAGATAAAGAATTGCCCTATTTGTGAACAAGAGATAAATGATGAAGAAACTATAAATCTTATGGCTGAAAACATGATGAGGTTATAGCATATGAAATGTTTTGTTTGCGAAAAGAATGATATTGCAGGAGCTTATCTTAAAAATAAAGTTATTTTTGTTATTTGTCCTGAATGTGGTAAGGGAACGGATGAGAAAGTTGAAAAAAGAGTTGATAAGAAGTTAAAGGAGAAAAATGAAAATAATAAGACAAAGTTATGAAATACTAAGCTACCCAGATAATTTAGAAAAAACTATAGAGGCAGCAGGAAGAACTTGCTATCAGTCGCAAGAAAAGATAACCTATAACTCTGCGGAAGAATTTTGTGGCAGAATGGTTAAAGCCGGTCATCATGCAATGATTGAGTTTGGAAATATAATTGTTAGGTTTATTACTAATCGGGGGGTTACTCATGAGTTGGTAAGACATCGTTTGGCTTCTTTTGCTCAGGAATCCACTAGATATGTCAAATATGGCGAAGATATGGAATTTATAGAGCCTGTTTGGATTGGTAATATTCCGCAAGACCAACAATTAATGTTTGTTAATATGTTAGAAACTAGTGCCAAAAACTATACGGACTTGTTAGATCAAGGTCGGAAGCCTCAAGAAGCAAGAGAAGTCCTACCAAATGCCTTAAAAACAGAAATAGTCGTAAATACAAATGTAAGAGAGTGGAGACATATATTTACCCTAAGATGCTCTAAAGCTGCTCATCCTCAAATAAGAGAGCTTATGATTCCTGTTAGAGACGACTTTGCCAAAAGATGGCCATCATTGTTTGGTGATTTGAAAAAGGAGATTCAGGATGACAGAGATTAATACAACCGGAGAAATGCTTGATTTGATAAAAAAAAATACTAGTCTATTGAATGATAATAAAACAAATGAAGCATGGGTTATACTTTTAAATGACAAGCAGATATCTTTAAATAACGGTAAATATGTCTGGAGAAAAATAAATCATGCTAAAAGTGCTTTGTCTAATCAAATTAAATATTCTTTTTGTTCTAAATTAAGAAGGCAAGGTATTGAAAGATTTAGCAGTGAAGAAATTTATCAACAAACCTTAAAAGACCTTCAAGAAGATGGGATATTGGAATTTAAGAGATTAATATGATGAATAGAAGAGAATTTTTAAAGAAGGTAGCGAAAGAGGTGACTTATGTTGGCTCGAACGCTTATGATCAGTCTTTTAGTTGTTAAGGAGAAAGAATGAAACTTATTGAGACTATAAGGGACACAGCAGTAGATCATTGTTTATCCGATGCAAAATGGGTAAAAAACAAAGGAGAAACCTGGACTTATTACATAGAATCAAAGAAAATAAAGCATGGTAAAAAATACAAGGTAGTGATATATGAACTAGCTGACGGAGAGAAGAAATGAAATTTTTATGTACAGGAGATTGGCATCTAAGATTAAAAAAGCCAAAACTAAGAAAAGATAAAGATTATCTTCAAACTCAGAAAGATAAGATTTCTTGGATTTTGAATTTCGCTCAAGAGGAAGAGGTAGATTGTATCCTTCAACCTGGAGATTTCTTTGATAGTGATACAACTCCTTATTTTGTATTGAGAGAGTTTATCAATCTATTTAAAACATATAAAAAAGATATTCTTACTACTCCAGGACAGCATGATCTTAGGTATCATACGAAAAGAACTGATAATATACCTCTTGGATTAGTAGAGACTTCTGGACATGTATTATGCCTAACAAGCAAAAAACCTTATTGTTTTGATGGAGTGAATGTTTATGCTGCAGGATGGGGAGAAGAAATCCCAAAAATAAAAAATCCAGATGAATTTAATATTCTTATTACTCATAGAATGATTATTAAGCGTGAGAAATTATGGAGTCAGCAAGATTCTTATGTTCGTTCTAACTCTTTATTGAGAAAAAGTGGTTTTGATCTTATTGTTTCTGGCGATAATCACAAACACTTCATAGACAAACATGAAGATTCTGTTTTGATTAATTGTGGATCTCTACTAAGAACAAGCATTAGTCAGGAAAAACATCTTCCTTGTGTGTATATTTTTGATACAGACGATTTAACACTTGACAAACACCTCATTCCTGTGTTAAAACATGAAGAAATTTTCAACCAAAGAACATGCGGGATCGAAAAAAACAGAAACAGACAATTAGAGGCTTTTATCCAAGGCTTAAATGATTCTGAAATAAAAACTATGGATAGTGATTATGTCGATAACGTCTATAATCTTCTTCTTCCATTAAAGGATTGTGATGAACTTAAAATTCTTGCTGATGAAATTTTTGCGAATTACTATGATTCTAATAGTGATGGTCGATCTAATAGCTATATTGGTTAGCTTTTCTTTTTTAGTAGCATATAATGCAAGTATTTTAAGTTTTGTTGAATCCTACGGGCAAAATGAAGAGGTTTACTCAGCAATTGGTAGGGTCGCTACTGATAAAATGAAATATGCACATAGATATCATGGAATAGCTTATTCGGAATTCGTGAATCAAGAATATGTATTTTATAGGGATGGCAAAATCTGCCCTCTTTTCACACAAGGAATGTTAGAATCATGGGAGAGAAATAATGGAAGAAATGACAACTGAAGGTATAAAGATCTTTCTAAAAAGCACCCAAGACAGAAAAATGATTGAAGAAAGTATTATTAAGTGGAGAAGTATATCATTAGGAGAAAGAGTAGGTGAGGGAACTAATGATTGCAATTTGTGCTTAGCTTATCATACTAAACAAAATAAAAATCACTGTGAAGATTGTCCTGTGAGGATAAAAACCAATAACACTTTTTGTAAAAAAACACCATATAGTGAATATATGTCGGCTTCCTTTGGTTCAAATGCAGAACTTCTTGCTGCGGATCAAGTATGTGAATTTTTCATAAATCTTTTAGAGGATTATAAATAATGGTTAGAAAAAAAATAGAATCACAAAGTGTTTTAATAGAATTAAACTCTATGCTTGAGCAGGTAGAAGATGCAGAAACTAAGAAGAATAAACTTCTAGGAAGACAAGAAGAAAAGAAACTACAGATGGAAAGAGAACTGGGCTTTTCCTCTATTAAAGAGGCAGAGAATAGAATCAATACTCTTGATCATACTATCACTAAAAGATCCTCGTCTATCTTTAAAAGATTAGAAATTATAAAGGAACAATATGACTTTGAGCAAGCATGAGAGACAACCTTACCGCTTTCTTAAAGTAGATGATCCTGAGTTTCAAAAATTAAAAGAACTCTATGAATCAGATAAAAGATCGTTAGAATTAAAGAAGTTAGAGATTGTACAAACAAAAGAAAGCGTCAAGAAATATTACAGTAAAATAGAGCTTCTTGACAAACTTATGGCTGTAGAACAGAGAGCAGCTAAAATTGTTACTGAGAAGCTTAAATTTAAGATTTCAGAATTAGTGACAACTGCTTTAGCTGCGGTCTTTCCTGAACCTTATCAGTTCGAAATAGATTTTGTTGCCAAGCACAATAAGACTGTTTGTGAAATGAGATTTAAAAAGACGAAGAAAGAGTTCGGTGATGTTCTTTATGCTGCTGGTGGAGGGCCTATAGATGTTACTTCTTTTGCTTTAAGATGTGCTTTTTGGAGTTTAGACAAAAACAGGCCGATCCTTATTTTGGATGAACCTTTTAAATTCGTAAATGATGATCCTGATAAGAATACAAGATCTTTACAGAAAAAATGTGTTGAAATGCTTGAAATGGTAGCGAAAGAGCTAAAGTTACAAACAATTATTGTTACTACTTTGCCAGAGTTTTTAAGTATAGGAGAATCCGTTTTTAATGTTAGTCTCAATCAGTTCGATCAATCATGGGTTAGGAGGATGAAATAATGGCACATGTTATGACCGCAAGCGAAGTTGCTAAATACCTGAAGGTTTCTAGACATACTGTTGTACGATATGCTAAAGAAGGTACCTTACCAGCTGGAAAAATGGGAAGATGTTGGAGATTTGACAAAGATTTAATTGACAGGTGGTTAAGAGGAGAGATCATTGATACCTTTATCTAGACCTAATATAGGAGAAGAGGAGAAAGAGGCTGTTTCTGATGTGTTATCTAGCGGTTGGTGGACCATGGGTCCAGTGACTGAAAAACTTGAGAAGGAATTTGCTGAATATAAAGGATGTAGGTATGCAGTAGCAGTAAATAGCTGTTCTAGTGCTCTTATATTGGCCGTAGATAACGTTTTCGGAGCAGAGCACGGTAGAGTATTGACTCCTACTATGACTTTCTGTGCAACAACAAATAGCTTGATTCACAACGGGATTGATCCTGTTTTTGTAGATTCTAAAAAGCATAGCCCTCAAATAGATATTGATTCTGCCGGTTACTGGTTCGATAAAGTTGATGGGGTTGTTCCTGTTCATTTTGGTGGATGGAGATGCGAAAAAGACAAGATTAGAGGTTATGCCGAAAAGTATGGCTGGAAAGTAGTTTTTGATTCTGCTCATGCTGTAGAAGGGAAAGAAGATTATATCGGAGATGCTTCTTGTTATTCATTTAATCCAATTAAAAATCTCGCAGCTCCAGAAATGGGAATGATCTGTACAAACAATGAGGATCTTTATCATACTTTAAGGAATCAGAGACTTCACGGAATGTCTGTTGACGCTCATAATAGAGTTGTCAAACCAGGGTCTTATGATATTGTAAGTCTTGGGCATAAGATGAACTGCACCGATGTAGAAGCTGCTGTCGCCTTATGTCAGTTAAGAAAGTTAGATTCTAATCTACAAAAAAGACTTGACATTATTAACTATTACACCGATAATATAAAACATGATTATTTCTTTGATGGTGTTCATTTATTTCAGATGTTCATTAAGAATAAACAAAGGTTTATAATGAACATGAAAGAGGATGGTATTTGTTGTGGGATTCATTACAAGCCGGTTCATCTTCATCCTTATTACAAAATGAATTATTTTACAAGGCCAGACATGTATATGAATGCAGAAAGGATAGGAGAGGATACTGTTTCTTTACCTCTTGGTCCTGGAATGACGGATAGCGAAGTTGAAAAAGTAGTAGAGAGAGCAAATAAACATTTATAAAAAGCTTGACAAAACAAGAAGAATGTATTATAGTATATCTACATTAACATTGAGGAGGAGGAATGTATGGGTTTCTATTATTCAATTTTATTTATTGGTGCTGTTTATTTTGCCTGGAGGCAGATAGATAAGATAACTTCTAGTTCTGAAGCTATCGATAAACAAGGTGATATATCTAATAAGATCAACTTAGAAAGAGAAAAGGAGGATGTTAATAGACTAAAAGACAAATTGAAAAGAGCTAAAAAAAATCAATGATTAACATTAGTATTAACCTTTAAATTAAAAAAATGGAGAGCAAAAAAATGGTAAAGAAGAGTCAGATTTCGATTATTTTTGTGGTACTAATTGCGTTTTTTGTTGTTATCTTTGGATCTAGGATTATAGATTCTAATGATTCAACAACAATACAGATCAAACAGGCAGCAATTTCAGGAGAGATGGAAGCGTTCACAGACCCAGGACTTATTTGGCAGAATTTTGGTAAGCTAATACCTTACCCAAAGTCAAAGCCTTTTTACTTCTCGTCTGAAACAGATGAGGGGACTTCAGTAGATCAGTCTATTGCTGTTACATTTAATAATGGCTCTAAGGGTTCGGTAAGTGGTTCCGTATGGTATACTTACCCTCTCATAAAGACGGATCTTATAGCAATCCATAAGAAATTTACTTCTGATGCAGGAGTAAAAACAGGTCTTATCCAGAAACAGATGAGAAAGCTTGTTAATCTAACAGCATCTCTTATGAGTCCTGAAGCAGCAATGGTTCAGAAAGAGCTTTTTAACCAGATGTTGAATGATCAAGTCCAGAATGGTCCTTATCTAACTGAGATTGTAGAGGATACTGTTATCGATTCTATTACAAATGAAGAGACAACTACGGAGGTAGTTAAAATAAAGGAAATTGATGGTATTCAGTTGAGAGGTGAGAATCCTTTTGAGGATTGGAATATAACAATTTCACAGGTCGATGTACCTACTATAATCACTGATACCACAACAGAAACAATGATCAAGAAGCGTAGAGATGCTGAGATGCAGATCATGGTTGCCAAAGCAGAGGTCGAGACAGCAAACCAAAATGAAAAGAAAATTATTGCTGAAGGTAAGAAAGAGGTTGCTGCGAGGCAGTATGAGGCTCTACAGGCTAAGATGCTTGCTACAACAAAGGCAGAAGAGCTTAAGGAAGTAGCAATTATTGCAGCTCAGAGAGAGAGGGAAGTTAATGAGCAGAAGCTAGAAGCTGCTCTTATTGATAAGAAGACTGCTGAAGCAGAGAAAGCAGCTATTCTTTTTCGTAAGTCAGGTGAGGCTGAAGGCAAGAAGATGATCATGGAGGCAGATGGTGCTCTTGAGATAAAAGTTAATGCTTGGCTTCAGTCAGAGCAGTATTGGGCAGAAGCATCTAAGAGTTGGCCAGCCATGGTGCCTACAATTGTTAATGGCGGATCTGGAGATGGAAATACTACAAACGCCATGTCTATGCTAGAGATAATGGCTACTAAGGCTGCAAAGGATCTTGCACTTGATATGAAGATGGGCGCAACTGAGTAAATTTAAATAGGGGTGGGCTTTACGGCCTACTCCTAAAGGCTTTAAAATGATACTTTTGATTGGTAGATGTTGCGAAAAGTTAATTCCTTATTTAGATTCTATAAGAGAAGATTATTGTTTTGTTCCAGATGAGAAGATAGATTCAGATTTGGTAAAGCAGCATAATTTCTCTTTTCTTGTTAGTTTTGGATATAGATACATTTTAACAAAAGATATATTAGATGAGTTTCCTGACAAAGCTATAAATTTACATATCTCTTACTTGCCTTGGAATAAAGGATCAGATCCTAATTTGTGGAGTTTTGTTGAATCAACACCAAGGGGAATTACTATCCACCATCTGGATGAAGGTCTTGATACAGGGGATATAATCGTTCAAGATAAAATCTTCTTTGATGAGAAAGAAACTTTAATCTCAACATATCAAACATTAATACACGAGATTGTTCATTTATTCAAAGCTAACTGGCTTGATATAAAAAATGGCGATTCCTCTAGGCAGAAACAGACTGAGAAAGGATCTTATCATTGCTCGAAAGATAAAGCTGCTCTCTATGAGCTACTTAAGGATGGATGGAACATACCTGTTTCTATGTTTGGAGGTTAGATGGAAGAGCTGGAAATAAGATTAAGACCTGTCGAAGAATCAGACTTGTTGCTTTTGAAAGAATGGAGAAACGACCCTGAGTTAATGAGCAGAGTAAGAGAATTTAAGATGCTCTCGAATGTAAACCAACGTAAATGGTTTGCTACTCTTTATGATGATTCGTTTCCACATAATCTTATGTTTTGTATAGAATGCCTTAAAGAGTCTAGTCATATCACCAATATTGGTGATGGAGATTGGGAAATCATAAGGAATCCTGATACAATAGGCTGTTGTGGTCTTTGCTATGTTGATTATATAAACAGATCTGCAGAGATAAGCCTTTATATTGGTGATGAAAAACATAGGAATAAAGGTTTTGGAACTATGGCTCTGTCTGAGCTTAAGAAAAAAGCTTTTGATGATATGAATCTTGTTAGACTGTGGACAGAAATATACAGTATGAATGAACCTTTTATCAAGCTTGTAGAGAAAGCTGGATATACAAGAGAAGCAACATTGAAGAACACGGTTTATAAAAATGGTGTTTGGAGAGATAGTCATTACTATACTCTTTTCAAAGGAGAGTTATGAAGCTTATTATTGTAGAAAATTTTCATCCTGATATCCTTGATTACAAGAATGAAACTATTTTTGCTTTGAACCCAAAGGCTTGTTCTGATTTAGATGATAACGGTGTTTTCTACAATGTGTTAGATTCTTTAGGTAGTTTCACTACTGATAATAAGTTTTTCAGCTGGTTTGAAAGCTTTATAAAAGTTTTACAATTCCATCATTTTAAAAATACCGATTTGGTTTTTGATTGCGTTGCTCCTTTGCATTCAATGATACCTAATTTCATTAATAGGGCATTGCAATACGAAGCCTTGTTTGATAACCACAAACCCGAAGAGGTGATTTATTTTGTCTCTCAACAAAGTAGAATAAGAGAGATCACTCAAGAATTAGAATTTAAAAGGATGAGTATTTTTCACCTTCTTTACTCTTCTATGTGGAAAATGGAAAACCCTAATAGTTGTTTTATTAGGTATACAAATGATAAGCCTTATAAAAGATTGACTTCCAGGTTTAGAGATACGAAATACATAAGAGGTGTTTTAGACTATATTCGATGCCTTGAATTTCTACCAAAATACAGAAAAGAAAATATCTTATTTGTTAATAGGATCCCCAATGAGATAAGAGATGCTAAATTAAAAGGATATGGGGTTAATATCATTACTCCTGAAAGTTATTTGCCTCAAAGTTCTGAGAAGAATAGCGGGATTCATAATTCTGTATATCAGACTATCGAAGATAATTATGGAATTCCTATAAAAATAAGTAGTAGAATTTTAGATCGAGTTTTAGAGTACTACGTTTATCAGTACCTCCCTTTGGTTCTTAGATATAAGGAAGCATATTTAAACCATTTTAGACAAGTAAAATATGATTGTGTTGTTTTTAGACATAGGACAGTTCCTTACCAGTTTGGTGCATATTTAGCAACGAAAGAGGTTGGAATAAAAACCGTTTATATTCGGCATGGGTGGGATGCCTTTTATAACCCTATAACTTATAAAGTAAGGAGAGGTGTTTACGATTACTTTGTTTGCCCCACTGAAGATTCAAAAGAGTCGCTAATCAGCAAAGGAGTAGATTATGAAGTCTTGTAAAACGCTGCTATATGCACCAACACTTTATGCAGGAGATGTTTCGGGATTCAATATTATTTCTGATTCAGCATATTATCTTTGGCAATCTATGCTCTGGAATTTTTTAGAAACAAAAAAAGATTGGGATTTTATCTGGAAGGGAATACCAAGAAGCTGTCATGTAGAAGATCCTTTCCAAAATAAGAAGGCAAAGAATATAAGGTATAGCTCTAATTCTTTGAAATCTGAGTTTGGAAACGCAGATAAGATATTGTTAGATTTTCCATCAACGCCTTTATACGAGGCGATAACGGCAGAGAAAGAGATTCTTTGTTTTTCTTTATTTGGTTCAGAATTTATAAGAAGCAATGTAAGAGATAGGGTTTCAATTCCTAAAGATCCTGATCAGGCTTTATCATTTATTGATCATTTCCTGAATGATAGATATAAAATCAAACAGAAGTCAAAACTAAAGAAGAATAATATTGATTGGAAAAAAATAGTTATGTAGGGGAATAGTTCAGTCTGGTAGAACATCGGTTTTTGGGGCCGAGTGTCGCAGGTCCGAATCCTGCTTCCCCTGCCAAATTTTATATGTTCGAATCTATACGAAAATGGTTAAAATAAGGAGCAAGTGATGAAGAAATCAGAGAGAAAACTATGTACAATAACAGAAGAGTGGGAACGTATGCAGACTAGGAAAGAGAAAGAGGAAGAGGAAAAATTATATATATGTGACCATGCAGAGGAGTGTGGAAGCAAAGTGTGTGGCCATATAAGGCCACACACATGCAATGCCAGTTTCTGTGGTCGCACATATTGCATAAGCAATGAAATGATTGGCGCAAAATGCATACCTTACAAAGAGAAAGAGGAGACAAAAAGGATGTGGATCATACACGAGTGTGAAATAGACCTGGAAGGAACGCATGATCTTAATATATGCATATATGATGGATATGGGAATAGAGTATATAAGGCAGATGCTGAATTGATCCCAGATGACTGGATAACCGATAAAATCATGGCGGAGGGCTCATCAAACGAGTTTAGAACAATCCACATAAAGCCACCCACCAAGCAGGAAACAGTGGATGAGGTTATAGAGAGGATGCCACTAGTGACTGAGCATAGGAAAGCTTTCTTAAATGGGGATAATAACGCTACTATGTCAAAGTATCTATCTAATCTTGAAGCTTGGCAAAAAGATCTCGAAGCAGCAAGAAAAATGTAGAGAATGTTATTTTTAAAGGAGAACAAATGAACGTATTGATAACTGGCGGAACAGGCAGTCTTGGAAAAACTCTTGTCAAGCTCTTGCTGCCACGAATAAATGTAGATCGAATTGTTATCTATTCCAGGGACGAATTGAAACAGTGGGAAATGCAAAAAAACTTTAATGATCCTAAACTAAGATATTTCATCGGTGATGTTAGAGATCTTTCTAGATTAGATAGAGCTATGAAAGGAATTGATGTTGTTATCCATACCGCAGCTATGAAGCAAGTTCCTGCTTGTGAATACCAACCTTTCGAAGCAGTGAAAACGAATATCATAGGTGCTCAAAACGTTATAGATACTAGTATTTCAAATGAAGTGGCTAGGGTTATAGCTCTTAGTACAGATAAGGCTGTAGATCCGGTAAATCATTATGGTGCTACAAAAAAGACAGCTGAAGGTTTATTTATTGCCGGTAATGTTTGTGGTAATAAAAAGACTATTTTTTCAAATGTTCGTTATGGAAATGTTTTAGCAAGTAGAGGCTCTGTTGTTCAACTCTTTAAAGAGCAAGCAGAGACAGGCCGAATAACCATCACTGACCCCAGGATGACAAGGTTCTGGTGGACTCTTGACGAAGCTGCTAATTTCGTCTTAGATTGTCTTCTTTTTATGAAAGGTGGTGAGACCTTCGCTCCTAAGATAAAAGCTTCCTCTCTGCTTGATTTGGCAGCTTGTGTTGCTCCTCAAGCAAAATATGAGACTATTGGGATTAGACCTGGAGAAAAATTACATGAAATACTTATTTCCCCTCATGAAGTTGAGAAAACATATAATCTCTATTGGGGTGCTTATGCGGTTTATCCTGAGTTTCCTTTTTTTAGTTTCCCTGATTATAATAGAGATAATCCTGTTTTGCTAGAATTCAAATATACTTCTGATGCTGAAGAGTTTGTTATGACAAAAGAAGAACTAAACACTCTAATCAAAAAGGTTTTATAAATGAAAGACGATTTAGAAGAGGTGATCTTAATTGTTCCTGCTAAGGGAACGAGCACCAGGGTGCTTAAAAAAAACATGAGATATGTAGGAAGGAAAAGACTTTGGCAACATGCGGTAGAAAGATGTTTGGATTCTAGAATAGGAGATACTTATTTAAGCACTGAATCAGAAGAACTATGGGAACAAGCAACTCTTGAGACTTCTTATGTAGGATTGAGATTGATAGCAAGAGAGAAAAGTTTATCTCAAGATAATACCAGGGCGGTTGATGTTTGTCTTGATGTTATAAAAAATACAGAAGTAATTGATAAGAAAATATACACAACTATGATTCTGACTCTACCTACTTCTCCATTAGCTGACGCAATTGATCTTGTCAAGGCTTATCAATTTTTCTTACAAAATTATAGAAAACCTGTTATGAGTGTTAATAAAGTAGAAGGTAATCCTGGGTTAAGTTTAGCAAAAACAAAAAATGATAGAGTTTATATCCAAAACGAAAACTGGCAAGAATTGAATAATTATCACTACCGCTGTAATGGTGCTGTTTTTATTTGTGATATCAAATCTTTTCAAGAAGAAAAAGAATTTTATATGAAAGATCTTATTGGTTTTGAAATGCCCGAAGATAGAGGATTAGATATTAATACTCCTTTTGATCTGAAGGTTGCAAATCTTTTATGGAGAGAGAAAAATGAAAATAGTTCTAATTAATCCTTTAGTCAGAGAGTGGGCGGAACCTAATTGCTTCCCCTTGGGATTAGGCTATATAGCTACTATTTGTCTTGAAGAGGGGCATGATGTAGAAGTAATTGATCTTAACGTGGAAAGAATCTCGGATGAAACCCTAGCAGAAAGAATCAAACACTTAGATCCTGATTTTGTTGGTATAACAGGGATCATAACTCAATATAAAGAAGTTAAAAAAATATCCAGGATCGCTGCTGCTAATAGAAAAATGGGTTGTGCTATTGTTTGTGGCGGTCCGATTGCAAGTACTATTGAAGAGCTGCTACTGACGAAAACAGATATAGATATTTGTGTTGATGGAGAAGGAGAAGAGATAATTATTGATCTTCTTACTTGGTGGGAGCAGGATTGTTTCTTGCCTCCAGACTCAATAAAAGGTATTTCTTGGATTGACTCTAATGATAATATTATTTATTCAGAGGCAAGGAAACCTTTAAAAGAGATCCCAAATATAAGACCTGCATATAATCTATTTAACATGGATGTTTATTTAAATAACCCTATTGCTGCGGAGAACAGAAACAAATGGATTGATGGAAAATCCAATACTGATAGCAAAAGTTTCAATATAGTCGGAACAAGAGGTTGTCCTTATAACTGTATTTATTGTTACCACAATTTTATGGGACAAGGATACAGAAAAAGGTTGGTCTCTGATATCATAAGAGAAATGGATTATCTCAAAGAGACATATAATGCTGACTATATTCATTTTACTGATGATGCCTTTGCCCTAGATAAGAACTTCGTCTTGGAATTTTGTAATGAAGTAAAGGCTTTAAATATAAAATGGTCCTGTGCAGGGAGAGTAAATCTTGTTACTGATGAGATTGTTTCTACTATGAAAGATTCAGGATGCGTAGGTCTTTGTTATGGGTTTGAATCAGGAAGTCAAAAAATACTTGATAGAATGAATAAGAAAGCTACTATAGAACAATATAAGAATGCTGTCGCTCTAAATAAAAAATATTTCGACTACGAAGATTATACTTTTATTATTGGTTGCCCAGATGAAACAGGAGAAACGATAAAGGAGTCTATTCAATTTTGTAAAGAGGTAGGAATTGTACCAACCGCGGTATTCTTTATGACTCCTTATCCAGGAACACCTTTATTTAATGAGATCGTTTCTGAAGGGTTTCTTGATATAACAGATTTAGATAAATATGAGCGATATGTTTCTAAGTTAGCAGAGCAAGGAGAGAACGCTATTTTAAATCTTTCGAAAAACTTAACGATAGAAGAGCTTTACGGCTGGCATGATTATTTTATTAAGGAAACTCAAGCTTGGAATAAGGAGAAACATTAATGGAGTTCGTACATGATGATTGTAGAGATGAAGAAATAAAAGGTTTTCTTGATTCTTTTGATAAAAATGTTCAAGAGGAAGAAACTCTAGAGGAAGGAGTTCAAAGAACAATAGCTATGATAGATACTATCGAAGAAAACAAGAAACTCCTTTATCCTAAAGTAGCAAGGCTTACTTTTTATGTTTTTCAGGAGTTTATAAAGGCAGGGTTTACCGAAGATCATGCAATACAATTAGTTATTAATAACACAAAATTTGGAGGGATATAATGAAGATTCTTATTATTGGTGCTCATCCTACGGACATTGTAGATCTAGCAGGAGGTACGGCATTACTGCATTCTCGAAATGGAGATGAAGTAATCGGTTGTGCTGTTACGAATGGTATTTATTCTCATGTTGTTGGCCTTGAGACTGACAGTAGAGATGAAATGAAAAAATGGAAAACAATAAAAAAGATGGAGACTAAAGAGGCTTGTGCAGAAGTAGGGATAAATACTGTGGCTTTTTTGAATCTTGCCGATGAGCCTTTGGTTACTAATAAACCTAATATCGAAAAAATAAGAGATATTATTTGTAGAACAAAACCAGATACAATAATTACTCATCACCCAAATGAATATGCTCATTGGGATCATGCCGAAGCCGGTAAGATGGTGTGTAGAGCGATTAAAGGAGCGATTAAATATCCATCTAAACAAAAGCACTATGTTCCTAATGTTTATTTCTTTGGTGTTCAGTCAAGACCTGAAAGCGCAAGGATAGGATTTAATCCTTTGCCTCCTACTGTTCTTGTCGATGTTACGGAAGTAATGCAAACTAAGCTAGCAGCTCTTTTCAATTTTGCTTCTCAAGGACTTAACGATATGGATGCGTTATGGAGAAGAGCAGATAGCTTCGAGTCAGAAACAGGAAGAGCGGATGGAATCAGATATGCAGAGGCTTTTATTTCTTATTATCCTATAAAGAAGAAACTTCTGCCAGAAAGTATCAACACAAGTTTTTATACTAATAAAGAGGTTAGTTGATGAAAATCTTAATAACAGGCGGGGCTGGTTTTATAGGGAGTTATCTTGCCGAGGCACTTATAGATAAAGGTCATAAGATTTTTATTCTTGATGATCTATCTACTGGTACTGATTATAATCTGACTCAAATAGCCAAAAAAGGTGCTTTTACTTTTTACCCTGGATCTATTACAAAGCCTATGGATGTAGAACTACTTGTTCGTCAAGTTGATCTTATTTTCCATTTAGCCGCGGTTGTTGGAGTTAAAAAAGTATTGAAGGAGCCTATAAACACTATCCTTACTAATGTAGAAGGGACTGCTAATGTACTGAAGTTTGCTAACAAACATAAGAAGAAAATCATCCTGGCTTCTACCTCTGAAGTTTATGGAAAAAACGATATGGTTCTTCTTGAAAATTCAGATAGGATTTTAGGAAATGTTATAGATCATCGTTGGGCTTATGCTTGTTCTAAAACAGTAGATGAATTCTTAGGGCTAGCTTACTACAAAGAGCATGATCTGCCAGTAACTATAGTTAGGTTCTTCAATACTGTTGGGCCGAGACAAACAAGCGACCATGGCATGGTTATTCCTACTTTTGTAAAGCAAGCATTGAATAATGAAGACCTAACCGTGTCGGGATCTGGAATGCAAAGCAGATGTTTTTGTCATGTTTTAGATACAGTTTCTTATCTAGTGAAGCTTATGGATTCTGATGGAATTGAAGGTCAGATTTATAATATAGGAAATCCGAAAAATGGAGTTCGTATATTAGATCTAGCAGACAAAATAATTGAATACGCAGACTCGAAATCAAAAGTACAGCTAATTTACCCTGAGTTGATGTATGGAAAAGGCTTTGCCGATATGAGATGCAGATATCCTTCTATCGACAAAGTGAAAGACAAAACTGATTATGAATGTCAGTATAGTTTGGATACAACTATAAACAGCGTAATCAATTATTATGACCAGCGATAATTGGAAGCCATTTTATTTTGAGAGTAATAAGTGTCATGGATGGGTTCATTCGAGCCATGAGTGGGAGAAGGTAAAAGAATTCCATGATCTTTATTATTTAAAAAAAGCTAAAAAATGGCATAGGACTCATAACACCTTGTTAAATTATCCTTATTTTGGATACACTTTGAAATGTCAAGGAGTAGAAACATTGTTTGATTTTTTCGTTAACCATGAAATGGAGATGTAAGATGAATGGAAAAGTAGCAAAAAGACTTAGGAGAGAAGCAAAAGAAGGATATCCTACCGAAGAGACAGAATACAAGGCTATCAAAAGAACTTTCAAGATGCTCAATCCTAAAACAGAATTAACAGAAGATATCTATAAATATCAACTGCTTTGTGACGGCTGGAGAAAAGACTACAAGGACTTAAAAAAAGAATATAGGAGATAATATGATTACAGAACGAAGAGAATTCGAGATTATCGCAGCAGACAAAAGCGATGCTAAGAGAAAAGCAATTTTATTTATTAAGAATCATTTTAATGGAAAAGCAGAAATCATAAACCTTACTACTCTTAGGTCTAATCCTGAGAAAACATTTAATGTTATCATTAATGTGAAATATGAAGATTCTTAGAATAATAACCCGTTTGAATATCGGAGGTCCATCTATTCAGGTTGCTTCTTTAACTGAAAAGTTCAAGGAAGAGGGCCATGATATATTGCTAGTTTCAGGATCTATAGAAAAAAATGAAACTCCTTATGATTATGATGGAGAAGTAAAATATGTTTCTTCATTAAAAAGAAGCTTGTCTTTATTTGACTTCAAAGCGATCTATGATATTTACAAAATAATCGAAGAGTTTCAGCCTGATATCATTCATACTCATACTGCGAAAGCAGGTTTTGTAGGTAGAATAGCTGGATTTCTTTTTAATAAAATTGCAGGGGGTAACGCCAAGATAGTCCATACTTACCACGGCCATGTTTTTCATGGTTATTTTGGCGAATATAAAACATCGTTATTTCTCTTTCTTGAAAGGCAATTAGCAAAAATAACAGATAGGCTTATAGCGATTAGTCCCCTGCAACAAAAAGAGCTTTGCTTTAAATATGAAATAGGCAAAAACGAACGGTATGAAGTCGTTCCTTTAGGTTTTGATTTGTCTTCTTTGCTTGAGATCCCTATAGATCCATGGAAGGAAAAGCTAAATGTTGGAATTGTTGGAAGACTTACCGATATTAAAGATCATGATAGTTTTTTAGATTCGGTAAAAAACTATCAAAGACATAGTAAAGGAGAGAGTTGTTTTACTTTTTATGTGATCGGAGATGGAGAATTAAGAACTCATCTAGAGAAAAGAAATTTAAATGAGCTAGGTGGAGAAGTAAGGTTTTTAGGATGGCAAGAAAAAGAAGATATCTATAATAAAATAGACTTGTTAGTTCTTACATCTAAAAACGAAGGAACTCCAGTTGTGATTATTGAGGCTATGGCTGCTGGAAAAGCGGTTGTCGCTTCTGATGTAGGGGGAGTAAAAGATCTCTTTGCTACTCCTAGAACTAAGCTGGCCCCAGGAGTTTTTGCGTATAATAATGGATGGCTACTTAGAAAAGATAGCAGTTTTGTAGATAATTTATCAAGCTTCTTTTGCACTTTACAAGAGATGCTAAATGAAAAGACCTACGAGGAAAAGATAAACATGATTGTCAGAAAAAATGCAAGACTTCTAAGTAAAAAATTTAATCAAGAGACGTTGTTGATTAACTTGAAAAAGATTTATGAAGCCTTGACAAAGGAGAAAAAATGAGTATCTTAGTAACAGGGGGGGCTGGTTTTATAGGAAGTCATTTTGTAGATAAGCTTTATAAGGAGGGATATGGAAAAGAAGTTTTAGTTGTTGATAAATTTACTTATGCCGGTAATATGAAAAACTTAGAGAATAATAATCCTCTTCTCTGCATCTGCGATATCTCAGATCCAGAGATGGAAGGAATAATAGAATTAGAAAAGGTCGATACTGTTGTTAATTTTGCTGCAGAGACCCATGTAGATAGATCTATTTCTGATCCAAAAGCTTTTATCAATACTGATATAACAGGCTTGGTTAATCTTATTCATATTTGTGTGAGAAAGAACATTAAAAAGTTTGTTCATATATCCACAGATGAGGTTTATGGTTCTATAAGTTCTGGAGCTTTTATAGAAGAACAAAAATTAAATCCAACTTCTCCTTATAGCGCAAGCAAAGCAAGTGCTGATTTATTATTGCAGTCTTTTTATAAGACTTATAACTTACCAGTTGTTATTGTTAGGCCATCAAATAATTATGGTACGAGACAATACCCTGAGAAGCTTATTCCTATGACTATATTAAGGCTTCTCAAGGGGGAAAACGCTCTGCTGCATGGGGAAGGTCAAGAAGTTAGAGAATGGCTCCATGTGGATGATTGTGTGAATGGTATCTATAAAGTTTTAAGGGATGGCAAGATCGGAGAGATATATAATTTAGGTTCTTCCAACAGACTGAACAATCTTGTTGTTGTGGAATCAATTTTAACGATTATGGGTTTAAATCCTGATCGAATTGAAAAAATAAAAAATAGACCTGGAAACGATTCTAGGTATGCGATTGATTCTATCAAAGCAATGCAAGAGTTGGATTATAATCCTAACAAATCTTTTTTTACTGAGATGGAAAAGATCATAAGATGGCATGAAGAGAATATGGATCATTGGGATAATGTCAATACTGATGCCAATATTTATCGAAGCAATAGTCAATATTTAAGGTAGGAGACCATGAAAGGATTTAAGCATCAACAAAGAAAGGACGAGAAAAAACCAAAGAGATTCTTTATCGTTGCGGATGAACATTACGATCATAAAAATATGATCCAATATGCAGATCGGCCTTTTGAAGATAAAGAAGAGATGAACGAAGCTTTGATCAGGAATCATAATGAAGTAGTAACCGCGGATGATATTACTATTCATGCAGGAGACTTTACCTTAAGGAATAAAGACTTTGCTCAAGCTATTATCAAGAGACTTAATGGTCGTCATATTTTTTTGAAAGGTAGTCATGATAACTGGCTTTACAAAGACGCACCTATGATTTGGGAAGGAAATATCAATGGGCAGTTTGTGGTAGTTTGTCATTATTGCATGAGGACTTGGGGAAGATCCCATTATAATTCTTGGCATCTTTTTGGTCATTCTCATGGTAAATTAGATCCAATAGGAAAATCATGGGATGTTGGTGTAGATAACAATAACTATTATCCGGTTTCTTTTAATAAAATCAAAAAGATAATGTATAAAAGACCTGATAATCCAAACTTAATCAGAAAATAAAAGGAGAAACGATGAAAGTAAATGAGATTGAAAACGAGATCAAGGATGAGAATCTGGAAGTTAAAAAAGAAATAGCCAAGAGGAGACTTAAGAAGCTAAACGAAGAAAGACAGTATCTTTATGATAAGGTTTCTATTCATTATGACCTTCTTGAAGATTCTAAGAAAAAATTAAAAGCGAAAGAGTGCGAATTAAGTGTTTTTAAAGAGACTGATGTTGAGGATATTGAGATTCCAGAAACAGAAAGTGGTAGTGGTCCTGATTTTTATAGCTTCTTAGACGATCTAGAAAAACAGATTTCCAAGGGTTTTAATAATTTTGACGGTATTAAATGGTAGAACTTGAGAATGGCGGGCCAAAAATAGTATGCAATGAATGCTTTGAGGAAGTCGATTTCTTTGGAGTTGTTTATGAAGATACTATTAAAGAATTAATATTATTAGGATGGAAAAGAATTAAATCTTACATGGGTGATATTCATTATTGCCCATCATGTATCGGGAGATAAAATTGAAAAGACTACACATTCATTCAGACAATAGTGAATGGGCTGGATCTGAAAACATGCCTGGAATTATGCTGACTAATGAGAAGATCTATGATAATTACTTAGTTTCTTTTAGCTATCGTGATTCACCCGAATATTGTGAGGGTTTTTCTAAATGGGTAAAACCCTTCTCTCATAGGCAATGGGCTGATATTTATCCTATGGATTTTTGGGTAACGAATCTTTATAAGCTTAGAAAGTATTATAAGCCTATAATGGGGTTGAAATACTTCGCTATGATAGAAGAGGTTATTAAACTCTACAACTTATTCAGCGATATAAAGCCAGATGTTTTACATATAAACAATGGTGGTTTTCCTGCAGCTACTTCTTGTAATTCTGCAGCTATTGCCGGTAAATTGTTGGGGGTACCTGTTATTACTTACACTATTAACTCTGCTGTGAGAGCTAGTTTTGTCGATAAAGTACTTGCTTCTATTGTTAAGAAGTGTGTTACTTTTTTTATTTCTGCTTCAAAGCATTTAAAGCAGACTTCTGAAACTTTAAAAGAAGATGGAAATTGGATTGTCATTCCCAATACTTTAAGATATGAAGAGCCTAGAGTTTCTCCCGATCAGATTCGGGAGAAACTCGGTATCGATCCTGAGAAAACTTTCTTCTTGAATGTTGGGGTTATGGAACCGAGAAAATCACAACACTTATTACCTAAACTTCTAAACGGTAAAAAATCTTTTATTGTTATCAAGGGAGAAGATAAAGGCAATCTTATTAATATCAAAAAGAAGATCATAGAAGAGGATGGTAATGGAGAGTTTAAGATTCTACTCAAATCTGAATTTACAGATAGAGAGCTTATTAGTGCATGTGATTATTTTGTTCTTCCTAGTGAGAGCGATGAAGACTTCCCTAATGTTTTATTATTAGCAATGATGTATGGAAAACCTTCTATTGCTAATGACCTGGCTGGAATTCCTGAAATTATCAATAAAGAAATTCTAGGATCTATTTTTGACTACAGGGGGTCCTCTTTTACTCATTTTTCACTAAAACTAATGAGCATGATTGATTACAACGAAGGTTCTTTTAATTTGAAAGGAACAGAAACAAATAGAAAAGAGCACCACTCAAAAGAAATAAAAGAGATCTATCAAGAAAGATACGGTGAAGACATCGTGATTGATAGATTTTTAAAGACTTGGAGCTTATCTGATGACCTTTTCTAATCCAAAAGTATCAGTGATTATTCCAACTTATAATAGATATTATTCTCTTAGTAAGGCTATTAAGTGTGCTCAGAGCCAGACTTTAAAAGACATTGAAATTATCGTTGTTGATGACTGTTCTACAGATCGAACAAAAAGTGTTGTCAAGGTTTATTCTCAGTCCGATAAGAGAATAAAGTATTTTAGGTTGGATAGTAACAGTGGCTCTCCGGTCGCTCCTAGAAATTTAGGAGCATCAATGGCGAAGAGTGATTATCTTGCCTTCCTTGATTCTGATGATTTATGGGAGATTGATAAGCTATCTATTCAATATAAAATGATGTTGGCTGATAAAACTTTTATTTCTTATCATGATTTGAAAGTAAACAAAGACAACCACTTTTATAAGCTTTGGTCTCAAATGTCAACCTGTCATGAAGGATTGGTCTTTAAGCATTTATTGAAGAAAAACTTTATTCCTACTTCGTCTGTAATGATAAGGAGAGAAACATACAAAGCTTTTGGAGGAATGAATCCTAATTATCGCATTTCTCATGATTGGGATTTATGGTTGAGGATAGCATTTCAAGATATTCGTATCAGGCGTTTGAAAGGATCTTATGGTACTCTTTCTCTGCATTCTGGATCAGTAATAACAGAAACTCATAAACGTAGAGAAGAATGTAGAAAAATTATTAGAACTTGGAAGAAAAATTGTGATTTACTATATTATTATAAGCTTTTATCTTATTATTATTTGATAGAAGTTTATGATTACTTACCAACCTTTATTAAAGATTTTATCAGGAGATAAATATTGATCTGCCCAAAATGTAGTTCTACAAATTATGCTACTTACAAACATATGAAAGCTAAAATATGGTGTACGGATTGTAATTTTGTAATAAGAGATGAAGGAGAGAAACATTTTAATATATACAAATCCGAAGATCATAAAGGTTTGAATTCTATTTTCGAAGATGTAAAATTATTCCATAAAACATTTAATCATTCGGTAAGTGATAAGCCAAAAGAGCTTTCTAGGGATAGAGCGAATAAACGTCTTCATTGGATGAACTCAGAATTGACTGAGTTCGACGGTGCTAAAGATGTGGTAGATCAGGCCGATGCAATGATAGATTTGATCTATTTTGCTGTAGGAACATTAGTTGAAATAGGAGTAAAACCACAAAACCTTTGGGATATAGTCCAGAATGCAAATATGGCCAAACTTTGGCCAGATGGAAAACCACATTACTATGAAGATGGAAAAGTAAAGAAACCTGAAGGATGGAAAGATCCTTATCCACTTTTAAAAGCAGAAATAAAAAGACAACAAGGAGAGAACGTTGAAGTTAAGTAAAAATGCAATAACTGTTTTGGAGAGAAGATACTTCAAAAAAGACAAAGATGAAAACCTCATTGAAGATGCAGATGGAATGTTCAAGAGGGTGGCAAGCAATGTCGCTCTTGCAGAGGATAATTACCCTGCATCTGGAGCTGTTCGATCAGAATGGGAAGAGATGTTCTATGAGGAAATGACCTCTCTTAGATTTCTTCCGAACTCCCCCACACTCATGAATGCAGGTAGAGAACTTGGTCAGCTGAGTGCATGTTTTGTAGTACCGGTTGAAGATTCTATGGAATCTATTTTCGATGCTGTAAAAACAGCTGCCTTGATTAATAAATCAGGTGGAGGTACGGGTTTTTCTTTTTCCAGAGTTAGGCCTAACAATAGTATTGTCGGGTCAACCGGTGGTGTTGCATCAGGACCAATATCTTTTATGAAGGTTTTTGATGTCGCAACAGATACCGTGAAGCAAGGAGGTACTCGAAGAGGTGCTAATATGGGTGTTCTTCGAGTTGATCATCCAGACGTGATGGAATTTATTCATTGCAAGAAAGGAGATGAAGGCCTTACTAATTTTAATATCAGTGTGGCTATTACTGATGAATTCATGAGAGCAGTAGAGAAGGAAGAATCTTATAACCTTATTGATCCAAAAACTGGAAAACCAGTTGGTTCCTTATTTGCGCCAACTGTCTTCCAAGAATTAATTGAAAGTGCTTGGGAAAATGGAGATCCAGGTGTTATCTTTATTGATGAGATAAACAGTCATAACCCAACTCCTAATGTTGGTGCTCTTGAAGCGACAAATCCATGTGTTACAGGTGATACTTTAGTGGGTACACCATTAGGGTGGAAAAGAGTGGATTCATTAGAAGTGAATGATTTTATATGCACAACTTTAGGTTCTGGATTAATAAAAACTATAGAAGTAAATG
>Ga0233415_10000119_pt1 | contig 37164 bp, 36 predicted proteins | sample Na_anoxic_12_MG_FD_188631 | JGI IMG/M metagenome (GOLD analysis project Ga0233415, IMG submission 188631) | Seawater microbial communities from Saanich Inlet, British Columbia, Canada - Na_anoxic_12_MG | ecosystem: Environmental > Aquatic > Marine > Inlet | place: Canada: British Columbia...
TTCCTGAACTACCCGAAGAACCACTATTTCCTGAAGAACCACTTGTCCCACTAGACCCTGATGTTCCTGAACTACCTGAACTTCCACTATTTCCACTACTTCCTGACGTTCCACTACTTCCTGATGTTCCTGAACTACCCGAAGAACCACTATTTCCTGAAGAACCGCTTGTCCCACTACTACCTGATGTTCCGCTACTTCCTGATGTTCCTGAACTACCTGAACTTCCACTATTTCCTGACGAACCACTTGTTCCGCTACTTCCTGATGTTCCTGAACTACCCGAAGAACCACTATTTCCTGAAGAACCACTCGTTCCACTAGACCCTGATGTTCCTGAACTACCTGAACTTCCACTATTTCCTGAAGAACCTGACGTCCCACTAGACCCTGATGTTCCTGAACTACCCGAAGAACCACTATTTCCTGAAGAACCACTTGTTCCTGACGAACCACTTGTTCCGCTACTACCTGAACTTCCACTATTTCCTGAAGAACCACTTGTTCCACTAGAACCTGATGTTCCACTACTTCCTGATGTTCCTGAACTTCCTGAAGAACCGCTATTTCCACTACTTCCTGATGTTCCTGACGAACCTGATGTTCCTGAAGAACCACTATTCCCTGATGTTCCGCTACTTCCTGAACTTCCTGATGTTCCGCTACTTCCTGATGTTCCGCTACTCCCTGATGTTCCGCTACTCCCTGAACTTCCACTATTTCCTGACGAACCTGATGTTCCTGAAGAACCGCTTGTACCACTAGAACCCGATGTCCCACTACTACCTGAACTTCCACTATTTCCTGACGAACCTGATGTTCCTGAAGAACCGCTTGTCCCACTACTACCTGATGTTCCACTACTTCCTGATGTTCCTGAAGAACCACTTGTTCCTGAAGCTCCTGAAATACCACTTGTACCTGATGAACCTGACGAACCTGATGTTCCACTACTACCACTTGAACCACTATTTCCTGAAGAACCACTCGTACCTGAACTACCACTTGTACCTGATGAACCTGATGTTCCACTACTCCCTGAAGAGCCGGACGTTCCTGAACTTCCTGATGTTCCTGAACTTCCTGATGTTCCTGAACTTCCCGAACTACCACTATTACCTGAACTTCCACTCGTTCCCGAAGAACCGCTTGTACCACTACTACCTGATGAACCGGACGTACCTGATGAACCGGACGTACCCGAAGAACCGCTTGTTCCTGAACTTCCCGAACTACCACTATTTCCTGATGAACCACTTGTCCCTGAAGACCCTGAAGTTCCTGAAGAACCACTTGTTCCACTACTTCCTGAAGAACCACTATTACCTGAAGAACCACTTGTTCCGCTACTTCCTGATGTTCCTGAACTTCCACTTGAACCACTACTACCTGATGAACCTGATGTTCCACTACTACCTGAAGTACCTGAACTTCCTGATGTTCCACTACTACCACTAGAACCCGATGTTCCACTACTTCCCGAAGAACCGCTTGTTCCGCTGCTTCCTGACGTTCCTGAAGAGCCACTTGTTCCACTACTACCTGATGTTCCTGAACTTCCACTAGAACCTGATGTTCCTGAACTACCCGAAGAACCACTTGTACCTGAAGAACCACTTGTTCCTGAAGAACCACTTGTTCCGCTACTACCTGATGTTCCTGAACTTCCACTAGAACCTGAACTACCTGAAGACCCACTTGTACCCGAAGACCCACTTGTACCTGAACTTCCTGATGTCCCTGAAGAACCGGATGTACCCGAACTACCACTACTACCTGACGTACCTGAACTTCCACTTGTTCCTGAAGAACCTGATGTTCCGCTAGACCCCGATGTACCCGAACTACCTGAACTACCACTACTACCTGATGTTCCACTACTACCACTTGTTCCACTACTACCTGATGTTCCGCTACTACCTGAAGAACCCGAAGTTCCTGATGAACCACTACTTCCTGACGTTCCTGAAGAACCTGATGTACCACTACTTCCACTTGAACCACTAGTTCCTGAAGAACCACTTGAACCTGAAGTTCCTGAACTACCACTCGTTCCACTTGAACCTGATGTTCCTGAAGACCCACTTGTACCCGAAGACCCACTACTACCACTAGTTCCCGAAGAACCGCTTGAACCTGAAGTTCCTGATGAGCCGCTCGTTCCACTACTTCCTGAAGAACCTGACGTACCACTAGAACCACTTGTGCCTGAAGAACCTGATGTTCCACTACTTCCACTACTACCTGAAGAACCCGAGGTACCACTTGAACCTGATGTTCCACTACTTCCTGAAGAACCACTTGTTCCGCTAGAACCTGATGTTCCACTACTTCCTGATGTTCCTGAACTACCTGAAGAACCTGATGTCCCACTACTACCTGAAGAACCTGATGTTCCACTACTACCTGATGTTCCTGAACTTCCACTAGAACCTGATGTTCCGCTAGAACCTGATGTTCCTGAACTACCACTTGTACCTGATGAACCTGATGTTCCACTACTACCTGAAGTACCACTTGAACCACTTGAACCACTACTTCCTGAACTACCTGATGTTCCACTACTACCTGAAGAGCCACTACTTCCTGATGTTCCCGAAGAACCACTAGTTCCACTACTACCCGAAGAACCTGAAGTTCCTGAAGAACCGCTACTTCCTGATGTTCCTGAAGAACCACTTGTACCACTAGAACCTGATGTTCCACTACTACCTGAACTTCCACTTGTACCACTAGAACCTGATGTTCCACTACTACCTGAACTTCCACTTGTACCCGAAGAGCCTGATGTTCCTGAACTACCACTACTTCCTGACGACCCACTTGTACCTGAACTTCCACTACTTCCCGAAGTTCCTGAACTACCTGATGTTCCACTACTTCCGCTCGTACCTGAACTTCCTGATGTTCCTGAACTACCACTACTACCGCTCGTACCTGAACTTCCTGATGTTCCTGAAGAACCGCTTGTACCACTGCTTCCTGACGAACCACTACTTCCGCTCGTACCTGAACTTCCTGATGTTCCACTACTACCTGAACTACCACTACTTCCTGATGTTCCTGAAGAACCACTTGTACCACTAGAACCTGATGTTCCACTACTTCCTGAGGAACCTGAACTACCTGACGTACCTGAGCTTCCTGATGAACCGGATGTACCTGAAGAACCACTAGTTCCACTTGAACCTGATGTTCCGCTACTACCTGATGAACCACTCGTACCTGAGCTTCCTGATGTTCCACTACTACCCGACGTTCCTGAACTACCTGACGAACCGCTTGTGCCACTTGAACCACTACTACCTGATGTTCCTGAAGAGCCACTCGTACCTGAACTACCACTCGTTCCTGAAGAACCACTACTACCACTTGTACCTGAACTTCCACTTGTACCTGAAGAACCTGAAGAACCTGAAGAACCTGAAGAACCCGAGGTTCCGCTACTACCTGATGTTCCTGAACTTCCTGATGTTCCGCTACTCCCTGAAGAACCGGACGTACCTGATGAACCACTACTTCCTGATGAACCACTTGAACCTGAAGAACCTGATGTACCACTACTTCCTGACGTTCCTGAAGAACCACTTGTACCACTAGAACCCGATGTACCACTACTTCCTGATGAACCGCTTGTACCTGAACTACCACTGCTTCCTGACGAACCACTAGACCCTGAAGAACCTGAACTACCGCTACTTCCTGATGTACCACTAGACCCTGAACTACCTGATGTACCACTTGAACCTGAAGAACCTGATGTACCACTACTTCCCGACGTACCTGAACTTCCACTCGTACCTGAAGAACCTGATGAACCGCTAGAACCTGATGTCCCACTACTACCTGAAGAACCCGACGTACCACTTGAACCACTAGTTCCTGATGAACCACTCGTTCCACTACTACCACTTGAACCTGAACTACCTGACGAACCACTTGTCCCTGAACTACCTGACGAACCACTAGAACCTGATGTTCCACTACTACCACTTGTACCTGAACTCCCACTTGTTCCGCTACTTCCTGAAGTACCTGAAGAACCCGATGAACCTGAAGAACCGCTACTACCTGAAGTTCCTGAAGAACCACTACTTCCACTTGAACCTGAAGTTCCTGAAGAACCGCTACTACCTGATGTTCCGGAAGAACCACTCGTACCTGAAGAACCACTTGTCCCACTACTACCACTACTTCCTGAAGAACCACTTGAACCACTACTTCCGCTAGAACCACTCGTACCTGAACTACCTGACGAACCACTTGTTCCACTACTACCTGATGTTCCTGAAGAACCACTCGTACCTGAACTACCTGATGAACCACTTGTACCGCTAGAACCTGAACTTCCCGAAGAACCACTTGAACCCGAAGAACCACTTGAACCCGAAGAACCTGATGTGCCTGAACTACCTGATGTTCCTGAACTACCTGATGTACCTGAACTACCTGACGTACCTGAACTACCTGACGTACCTGAGCTTCCTGATGAACCACTAGAACCTGATGTTCCGCTACTTCCTGATGAACCACTTGTTCCACTACTTCCTGATGAACCTGACGTACCACTAGAACCACTTGTTCCTGAACTACCTGATGTGCCTGAACTACCTGAAGTACCACTTGAACCACTACTACCTGATGTACCTGAACTTCCACTACTACCTGAAGAACCTGAACTTCCACTACTACCTGAAGAACCTGATGTACCTGAACTTCCACTACTACCGTCTATACCACTTGTACCTGAAGAACCTGATGTACCTGAACTTCCACTACTACCTGAAGAACCTGAACTTCCACTACTACCTGAAGAACCTGATGTACCTGAACTTCCACTACTACCTGAAGACCCCGAAGAACCTGATGTACCTGAACTTCCACTACTACCGTCTATACCACTTGTACCTGAAGAACCTGATGACCCTGATGAACCACTTGTCCCAGAGGAACCACTTGTTCCACTTGAACCTGATGTCCCCGAAGAACCGCTACTACCTGATGTTCCTGAACTACCTGAACTTCCACTATTTCCTGACGAACCACTTGTTCCGCTACTTCCTGATGTTCCTGAACTACCACTACTACCTGAAGAACCTGATGTCCCTGAACTTCCACTACTTCCGGATGTCCCTGAACTTCCACTTGTACCACTACTTCCTGATGTTCCTGAACTACCTGAAGTTCCTGAAGAACCACTACTACCTGAACTTCCGCTTGAACCTGAAGAACCTGATGTTCCGCTACTACCTGAACTACCTGACGTGCCGGAAGAACCGCTCGTGCCGGAACTTCCACTTGTACCACTTGAACCACTACTTCCTGATGTTCCCGAAGAACCACTACTACCTGAAGACCCCGAAGAACCTGATGTACCTGAACTTCCTGATGAACCTGATGTCCCTGATGAACCTGAAGAACCACTAGTTCCTGAAGAACCTGATGTTCCCGAAGAACCGCTACTACCATCTATACCACTCGTACCTGATGAGCCTGAAGAACCTGAAGTTCCTGACGAACCACTCGTACCTGATGAGCCTGAAGAACCTGAAGTTCCTGACGAACCACTACTACCTGAAGTCCCCGAACTTCCTGAAGTTCCCGAACTTCCTGACGTTCCTGAAGAACCACTCGTACCTGAACTACCTGAACTTCCCGACGTTCCACTACTTCCTGATGAACCTGATGTCCCTGAAGAACCCGATGTTCCTGAAGAACCCGATGTTCCTGAAGAACCACTCGTCCCACTAGAACCTGAAGAGCCGGACGTACCTGAACTACCACTACTACCTGATGAACCGGATGTACCTGAAGAACCACTAGTACCTGAACTACCTGAACTACCTGAACTACCTGAAGTACCACTACTACCTGAAGTACCTGATGAGCCGTCTATACCACTCGTACCACTTGAACCACTACTACCTGACGTTCCTGAACTCCCTGACGTTCCCGAAGAACCTGATGTCCCCGAAGAACCTGATGTCCCACTACTACCTGATGTTCCCGAAGAACCTGAACTACCTGATGTTCCACTACTACCACTTGTACCTGAGGAACCGTCTATACCACTTGTTCCTGAAGAACCTGAACTACCTGAAGAACCACTTGTTCCGCTACTACCTGAAGAACCACTTGTTCCACTACTACCTGACGTACCACTACTACCACTTGTACCTGAAGAACCTGAAGAACCACTTGTTCCACTACTACCTGAAGAACCACTACTTCCTGACGTTCCTGAAGAACCTGAACTACCTGATGTTCCACTACTACCTGATGTTCCTGAACTTCCACTACTTCCGCTTGTACCACTACTACCTGATGTACCCGAAGAGCCGTCTATACCACTTGTCCCTGAACTACCACTTGAACCTGATGTCCCCGAAGAACCACTACTACCTGAGGTTCCACTACTACCTGAAGAACCACTTGTTCCTGAACTACCACTACTTCCCGAAGTACCTGATGAACCTGACGTACCACTACTACCTGATGTACCACTAGAACCACTCGTACCTGAACTTCCTGACGTTCCGCTAGAACCTGATGAACCTGACGTTCCACTACTACCTGATGAACCTGACGTTCCACTACTACCTGAAGAACCACTTGTTCCACTACTTCCTGATGTTCCTGAAGAACCACTTGTTCCGCTACTACCTGACGTTCCTGAAGAACCACTTGTTCCGCTACTACCTGACGTTCCACTACTTCCTGAAGAACCACTTGTTCCACTACTTCCTGATGTTCCTGAAGAACCTGAAGTCCCTGAACTACCACTACTTCCACTTGTACCTGAAGAACCGGATGTACCTGAACTTCCACTTGTTCCGCTACTACCTGATGTACCACTTGAACCACTTGAACCACTTGTACCTGAAGAGCCTGATGTTCCTGAAGAACCGGAATTACCAACACCAACTAACTTAGTTAAGTTAAATGATACATTTATTGGTGTAAAATTAGTACTCGAAATAGTTTTAAATCTAACATCAATAACGTCATTAACGTTTAAATCTATTATATCTGTTATTGAAAACGAACCTCTACTATTATTTTGAAACGCTCTAGATGTGGTGGTGGGTGACTGTTCAATTCCGTTTACGAAAATGGCTGATGTGAGTGTATCATTACCTCCCGACTCAAATGTGTAAGTTGCATTTATTAAATAATCACCATCAAACCCGCTAGGTATGGTATAACTATCCCCAATAGAACCACTACCTGAACTAAATGTTAAATATTGTGACCTACCTTGTATACCCGTATTCCATCCTTGATAAGATGTACCTATTAAAATTTGTGAACCACCAACTTCAAATATTTCACCATATGACGTATTTCCTGTTACAATACCGTCAGCACCAGATGTTCCCGAAGAACCTGATGTTCCTGAACTACCTGAACTTCCACTATTTCCGGATGTTCCTGAACTACCACTTGAACCGCTTGTTCCTGAGGAACCTGAACTTCCACTTGTACCACTACTACCTGAACTTCCACTTGTACCACTACTACCTGAACTTCCACTTGTACCACTACTACCTGATGAACCTGACGAACCTGAACTTCCACTCGTACCACTAGTACCTGAACTACCACTACTTCCGCTTGTTCCTGAAGAACCTGAAGAACCACTTGTTCCGCTAGTTCCTGAAGAACCTGAGGAACCTGATGTCCCTGAACTACCTGAAGCGCCGGATAAAACATGTGCAACATCACCTATTGTTGTTTTATATGATGAACCTTCGGGGCTTTGAGATGTATCACCTGTTACAACAATATGAATTAAATCGTTAAGTGTTACAGCACTTGGGTTAAAAGTTCTATCTGTCAGTCTTTGATATATCGGCATCTTTTATTTTTATTTATAAATACTTTGATTTTTTATTTAAACACCTTCCCATTGATAAATTGCGTAATCCATAAATAAGAATTCATTATAATCTTGAAATTGTTTAAAATAACCTGAACTACCACAATAAGAGATTTGAAATTTCTCACAACCAACACTATCTTGTATTAGAATACCCACAGACGGAGCACTATCAAATTGTGGGGGTAAAAGTATGACAACTGTTGACGACGGAGCAGAGTATAAAGTGGCAACTAATATACATTGATTCTGATACACATCACATGCGTAAATATTCAAAGGGTATGTTGCACCTGAAACTGAGGTTATCTCTAATTGAGTCATATAATTTAGTCTATAATTATTTTATACGTATTTCTATTTTTTATTAAATTTGTACTTAACGATGATTTTTCCGTTGGGCACAAAAGGCTTGATGTCGGTGTTGGAGTTACACTCGATGTTGGTTCAGGGGTATTAGAATGACTTACAGTTGGGGTCATCGTTGGCGTCGGACATAATTTAGTTGTTGTAGGTGTTGGAGTTTGTGTTGTTGTCGGTGTTGGGGTCGGCGTTTTAGTCGATGTGGGTGTCGGTGTTGGTGTTGGTTGAGGTACATTTATAAAATACGTACAATTAGGTTCTATAATATTTATAGTGTATGTACCGTATATTTCTCTTGGAGGTGTTAATAAATAAGGTTTGAAAGTAAAAGGTAATGTAACCTCACCTAAATTTATTACCTCATCACTATTTGAAGGGTTAAATAAAATATCGGCTATAAATCCGTCGTAGTTATTACTTTCTATTACTATAAAATTAGACATATCTAAAAAATTGTTGTTGTCGTTGTTGTTGGGTTATACGTTGTTGTCGTTGTTGTTGGGTTATACGTTGTTGTCGTTGTTGTTGTTGGGTTATATGTTGTTGTCGTTGTTGTTAAATTTTGATTATTAATTATTTCATATTTAAAGTCATCTGTTTTACACGACTCAGTACTACAGTCAGGACAATCGGGATTAAATAAATTAAACCTATCCTTTAATTTATAAAAATTATGTTTTATCTCAGGTGATGATAATGGTTCAACATACATTCTAAATTGCGAAATACCTCCCTCAAACGTCCCCGCAAAATTTTGTTCAATTAAAATATTAGTCTCTAACTTACTAAAAGTAGTCCCACTTAAATCATTTGGGGGTAAACATTCCGGGTCCTGAATATAAGGTCCTTTTTGAGTAGTCGGACTATTTGTTGTCGTCGTGGTTGTCGTAGGATTGATTGTTGCCGTACAAGACGAAAAAGTTAAATTTTCTATTAACCCTTGGGTACCTCCACCCCATGAAATATTAAACGGTACACCAACTTGTTTTTCTTTTTCAGTATTTAAACCTCTTGGTACTACTTCCTCAAAATTTTCAATAGTATCAAATATTCTACCATTAACATATATTTTAAGTCTACCAACTCTATCAAATTTTTCAATTAACCATTTTTCATTTAAATTTGTAATTAAAATTTCTTCGGGTGTAGTACCACCTGTTTGAGTATAAGGTACCGTTATAAGAGAGGGTGTGTTATTGGCCAAAGATTCTAAATATTTCATTTCCGTAATATCACCAATACCACCTCTATACCACAAATCACAAGTGTCTAACCAAGTATATCTCTCCCAAACAAAGTCAACTAAAAACCAATGTTCCTCATTTAAAAAATCAATATTTTCTTCTAAACATGTGTCGTATATTCTTTTTTCTGTACAATACTCCGTTATCGTATATCCTGTAGAGTACACTATCTCTTTATTTTCACAAGTTCCTGTAGTTTCACAATCACCAGTAAAACTTAGTACTTTTACACCTATACTTGGGTTTTTAGGGTCACCACACAATTTGAATGATAGAGCGTTTGACATTGAGTCGTATATAGGGTCTGTCTCACACGTACTTTGAATTGATTCGGTTTCACCATCACAATGTGATTGACATTCCCAACCACATGGTGATATGTCGGTAGGGGGACATCCACAAGTTTCACAAACATATTCGTTAGTGTGTTTCGCACCACATCTATGACAACCATAATTTTTATGTGGGTCATGTTTACCATCTTTACTTCTTGGTGGGTAAACGAAAACACATCTATCAGTTGAACCTAATAGACAACAAGAACATGTTTCTAAACAATTGGCTAAAGGTGTTGTTATTCTAGTGTACCCCGAAATAGGCATACCGTCGGCATGATGGTAGAACTTATTTTCAGCTCTAGTACCAAAGTAGAAAAAAGTGTTTTTATTTTCAGGATAAATCTCATTTAATGTTGTTTCACCACTATTAGGAAAATGTTTATTAATTAATCTAGGTTTTAACAACATTTCAACGGTCCACCCTTTATTTAATCGTTCAGGAATTACTTCATAATCAAAACCATATAATTTATAAAATCCTTGATAAAAACCACCATATAGTTCGTGATACTTACCTTCAGGTCCAACTTCGCTAACCACTTCATAAAGTATTGTTTTATCAAAACCTGAAAATCTTTCATTAGTTGATGTATGTCCGGTAACTTGAAACATTTTAAATCGTCTATCGTAGTATAAACGAGTAAATTTATAAGAATCGTCAAATAAACCTTGAGTAAAGGTAATTGTCTCCCCTGACATTTTATCTACTAAACCATTATCGATACCCGTTAAACCAATATCACAAGATGAATTTGCCGAAAAACAAGTAAAATCTTCATCATCCATAGAATAAAAATTTTGAGAGATAAAAATATTATTTTCATCGTATGCCTTATATTTTAAATCTAATGGTTGAACTGTTAACTTATTATCAATATCTATATTAATGGGTAACTTAGGTCCGTAGGTCTCGGCTATCAAATAAGGTGAAAACACCACCTCTTGATTATAATCTAAATCATCTGTGGTTAACGCGATATCATTTGATTCTAACGCAAATTTTAATTTAATACGGGGTCGTTGATATTGATTTATATTTTGCACTATATTTATATTTTACAATAAATACCATAAAACAAAGTATTTATATAAAAAATAAAAGATAAGATGAAATTCAATACAGAATACTTTAACAATAACACTTACTTCTTTTTAAAAGATAAGGGTGATACTATTTCCTTATATTACACTAGTGCCGATACTTTGTCGGAATCAAGAAAAAAGGATAAAAAAAAGGATTTTAATAAGAAAGATGAAAAAAAGATAAAAAAAATTATGTCTAAACATCTTAAAAATAAGACCACTGAGGAAGATATTGAAATAGATTTAAATAATATTGAAGGTGAAATTGAAGAAATAGTTGGTGACGATGGAAGTATGTTAAACTCAAGAATACCAAAATTAAATCAACGAACTCACCCTAAAAAGACTATGGACCAAACGGTTCCGGCATCAAGAATAACTAATGACCCATTAACTAGAGGGTATCGTACTTTTTACGGTGAGAGTGTAGTTAGGGAAATTGATTTATCAGGGGCTTTCGGTTATGAAGAGACTGAAGATATGGATTTTAATGAAACTGTTAAAACTTTAAAAGATATGGGAGTAGAAAATGCTGTCGAAAGAGCTAAAGAATTTGGTAAACTACCTAAATCTAAAGAAAAAGATGGTGAGTTAAAACAGAGATTATCTGAAAAGGAAAAAGTTGAGGAACAAAGAAAAAAATCATTGAAAATTATTGAAGATATATTAACTAAAAAATCTAAAAGTAATTCAGACCTATTGTCTAAAAACGAAAAAGGGGTTAGTAAAATTTTAAAAAAGAATTTAGAAAATATTAAAAATCTTGCTGAAAAAGAAGGTATATCAATTTCAGAATTAATTAAAATTTTAAAAAAATAACATGAATAAAGACTTGTACGGAAATATCATATCTTTACCTGAAAAGGTTTGTGAATACCTTGAAACGTGTTTTAATTCTGCTAAAGGGTCAACAGAATCAACTGAGGGTTATAATAGGAATAAAGAATTAAGGGACAAGAGAGAAATAACGTACCAACAACTTAAAAGAATTAAAAATTGGTTCGACTCGTTCAATGGTAACCCAAATGATTTACCATTTATATTAAATGGGGGTGATTATATGAAAAATTGGGTTAGTGAAACTCTTAGAACTATGAGAGACGATATACACACAACTAAAAAAAATAAGTCTGTAGTATTACCCAATCAATTTATTAAAAATCATCAAAAAGATGGGATTAAACATTTAAACAGACCAAGCCAAAGTCACAAGTCAACGTCAAATAAATATGACACCTCGATAATGGAAAACTTAAACAGAATAAACGATATAATAACTAAAACAATATAATTATGCCAACATTAGAACCATTAGATTTTTCTCAACCAAAAAATGATTTATCCAGCATCGCTAAACTGGAAAGAAGTAAACTCATTCCTAAAAACGATTACGAAACAACAAATAAATATTCTTCAGTAAATCCTAACGCATTAGCCGATGGAGATAATCGAGGAAAAGGTACGGGTGGGGACTTAGATGTTCACAACAAAAATGCCGGTGCAATACAAGACATCGCAGAAAGAACTTCTTTAATAGTAGGAAACGAATTTAAACCATCCACACCTTATACAACACCAACCGCGTAATGAAACTTTACAATACAGCTAAATCACTTATTTTAGAAATAGCGGCTAAAGACTCGGTTATAACGGCAATTAAGAATCGAGACGTTGTTGTTATTTATTACGATGGAGATGAGCCAGGTGGTAGAGGTTTACGAACCATAGAACCTGTTTGTTTAGGTGTTAGTAAAGCGGACAATGAAGTGTTAAGAGCGTGGGATTTAGAAGGTGCATCACATACGGCATATAAAGGTGAACAACCTATACCGGGGTGGAGGATTTTTAAACTAAATAAAATAAACTCATTTTCACCTACGGGTGAGAAATTTAACACACCTAGACCGGGTTATAACCCTAATGGTGATAAAACATTTAAGTCAGTAATAATTAATGCTAAGTTTGATGAAACACCTCAAACATCTAATGTAAATATTGATGACATAATTTCAAATAAATTGAAAGAAATTGATAATACTTACAAAAGTAGATACGGGAACGACAATTATGACTTAGAAAAGGCTGCTGATGTTTATAGACAAATATATTCATCAATAGAAAACGCGACAGGTGAAAAATTAACAAAACCTAAAAGAGACGAAATACGTCCTAAAATTAAGAACGAGATAAAAAAAATAAGTAATAGATAAAACAAAATGGGAACAGAACAAGATTTAATACAGAAATTAATGATTTCTAAAAAAATTATGGATAAACATAATCAAACACCGAGAAGTGCTAATCCCAATATAGATACAACATCACCTGAGGTACAGTCGTTCAATACACCGAATGCTAACTATAACATACCTAATGATATATCTATTTCGGGGGAACAAACACAAAATTTAAACCAACCTTATTTATCTGAAGCATCAATACCTAAACAAAGTAGTGGTGAAATTACTGAAGATAAAATTTTAAATTCTAAATTACCTGATGAGATTAAAAAATTAATGATAGAACATCCTATACAGCAACCTAATAGTGGTGGTCCTACATTGTCTAATGATTTAGTCGAAAAGGCGTCTAAATTAATGAATAAAGGGTCTAATAATAATGTCGTTCAACAATCAAATAATCCGGTAAGTACAATACCTAATAATTTTAGGGAAGTATTAAAGGAAGTCGTTACTGAGGTACTGACAGATAGTGGAGTTATTTCTGAATCATCTTCAAAATCTAATGAATTATTCACGTTTAAAGTAGGTAAACATATTTTCGAAGGTAAAGTTGTTAAAGTTAGAAAAACAAAATAGTCTCCACTCTATTTAAAATAATAAAAAACCTCCACTTATAGTGGGGGTTTTTTTATGTGTATAGTTGATTAAATAACTTATTTCTATTATAATTAACTATAAATTATACAATATGCAAGAAAAAATTAACGTCTTGGTAATACCATCAGACACTAGTGGATGTTTTAAATATAGGTCAGGTGACCCACACATTTTTTTACAAAAACTTTATCCTAAAGAATTTCATGTGGATATTAATTATAAACCAAATTTTGGTGATTTAAATTTGGTAAAGAAGTATCAGATTGTTCATTTTCATAGAAATATTGGACATGATTATGAGGCAACCCCTAAAATTATTAAATACTTAAGAAGTATGGGTATAGTCACGATTATGGATATTGATGATTATTGGTCTCCCGGACCGGAACATCCGATACATAAACTAATTATACAACATGGAATTAATAAAAAAATTATTGATAATATGAAATTAGTTGATTATGTAACGACTACAACTTCATTATTTGCATCTGAAATAAGTAAATTCAATAAAAATGTCGTAGTCTTCCCTAACGCGATTGACCCGTCCGAAAAACAATTTAATGAACCAACATTACCATCGGATAAAATAAGAGTAGGTTGGTTAGGTGGTTCTTCTCATTTACATGATTTAGAATTACTTGATGGTTTTATAAGTAAAATGGGTAGAGAAAACCAAGAAAAGGTTAAAATGGTTGTTTGTGGTTTTGATACTAGAGGTACAGTTACTCAAATTAACCCTCAGACAAATGAGGAAACTAAAAGGGATATACTACCTCACGAAACAGTTTGGGCTAAATATGAAAAGATATTTACAAACAACTATTCAACCATAGATGATGATTATAAGAAAAACCTAATGGAATTTAATAAATTACCATACAAATCAGATTATGAGTTACCATATGAAAGAGTATGGACAAAACCTGTCTCATCTTACGCAATGAATTATTCTAAGTTTGATATTTCTTTAGCACCAATTAAAGACCATATGTTTAACCGTATGAAATCCCAACTAAAAGTGATTGAGGCCGGATTTTATAAAAAAGCTTTAATCGCATCTGATGTTGGACCATATAAAATAGATTTGGAACATTGTTTAAAAAATGGTAATTTTGTTCAAGGAAATGCGATATTAATCCCGACTCAAAGAAATCATAGTGATTGGGGTAAAGCGATAAAAAAATTAGTCGCAAATCCCGAAATGATAACAGAGTTAGGGGAAAGACTTTACGAGACTGTTAAAGATAAATATGATTTAAATAACGTGACAAAAGATAGAGCTGAGTGGTACAAATTAATTACAAAATAAATAAAATAAAATACAATGATAAATTTACCTATAACTAAAATATTATTTTTAGATATCGAAACAGTCGGTATCGAAAAGGACTATGACACATGTAAGGAAAAAAAACCTCAAATTGCCGAACAATTTTCTAACTATTTTGATTGGTTTGAAAAAAGATTTCCCGAAGATAAAGGAAAAAATCTTAATGATATGTTCTCACGTAGAGCCGCATTAGTCCCTGAATTTGCGAAAATAGTAACAATTAGTGTCGCCTTTGTAACCGATTCAGGAGAAATTAAGACTCAAACATTTTCAGACCATGACGAATTTAAATTATTAAAAGATAGTCAAAAGTTATTAGATAGAGTTGGTAAATTAGATTTTTGGTTGTGTGGTCACAACCTTAAGAATTTTGATATCCCTATGTTGGCAAAAAGAATGGTCATTAACGGACTATTACCCCCATCTATTCTACCATCTTACGACACTAAACCTTGGGAAATTAAGGCTATCGACACAAAAGAGATATGGCAATTTGGTTCCTACACTTCAATTGGTTCCTTAGATTTAGTTTGTTCAACCATGGATATACCAACACCCAAAAATGGTGAGGTCACAGGTGATAAAGTTCACGATTCATATTGGAATAAAGATATGTTAAAAGAAATATCAGAATATTGTGAAAGGGATGTTGTGGTATTAATAGATTTCATTAAAAAATTAAAGAATTTAAAGTAATATGAGCAATAAAGATTTCGATTTTTTAAGTGATAAAGCTGAGGAATTAAAAACATTTTTATCCAAGGATTTTACCGGAATGAATGAAGACGATATAATGGGTGAACTAAATGAAACTCTGTCTGATTTAGAAGATGAGTTTCAAAAAAATGAAACTAAATTAGTTTTACCATTTAAAAAACTTCATAATGATACATTAAACCCTAAGTACAATTATGGTGGAGATTCAGGATTCGATTTATACTCCACTGAAGATATTTTATTGGGACCTTTTGGTAGAGCATTAGTACCTACAGGTTTATCTTTTGATATTAAAGATGGATATGAAATACAAGTAAGGAGTAAAAGTGGTTTGGCTATAAAAGAAGGTTTAATGGTTTTAAACTCACCCGGAACTGTTGATAATTCATATACGGGGGAAATAAAAGCAATAATTTTCAACACGAACAAACACGAATACCATATCAAAAAAGGGATGAAAGTTGCTCAAGCGGTTTTATGTCCGGTAGTTAACGGTAAGTGGGTTAACTTAACAGAAGTAAAAGAATTAACAAATAAAGACCGAGGTCAGAACGGATTCGGAAGCACAGGAATATGATTACAGTAGGGTATAGTACAAAAAAAATTGATTTAGAGTTTAGAGATTACATTGAAAAGTCTTGTGGTTTAAAAGGGGTCCAAGTCATCCCCTTCGAAAACCCGGGAACCCATTCGTTAACCGAGGTTTATAATAAAATCTTAGAACAATCCACGAATGATATCGTTGTTCTTTGTCACGATGATATATACTTCGAGAAAAACAATTGGGGGAATAAAGTAATGAAACATTTTAAGAGAAACCCCGAATATGGTATATTAGGAGTTGCGGGGTCTAAATACATCCCAAGAACCGGTATGTGGTGGGAAATACAGAGTGAGATGTTTGGAGTGGTTAATCACGAACACGAAGGAAAGAAATGGACGTCAAAATATAGCGAACCAAAAGGTAATAAACTAGATGAAACAGTCATCGTTGATGGGTTATTTATTGCCGTGAACAAACCTAATCTGAAACTAAGATTCAACGATGAGGTGAAAGGGTTCCATTTCTATGATGTTGATTTTTGTTTTAGAAATTTTTTAGAAAACGTTAAAATCGGAGTATTATACGATATTAGAATTACTCATAAATCCATTGGGGTAACCAATGAAGAATGGGAAAAAAGTAGACAACAATTTTCCGAAACATATAAAGATAATTTACCGGTTATTATTCCAACAACTTTTAAAAAACGAGAGGTTAATAAAAACGAGCCTTTAGTGACTTTGGCAATGCCAATTTATAATTACGCTAAAAGACTTAACCCAACATTAGATTCGGTTTTTAAACAAGATTATACTAATTTTGAAATTATAATTGTAAATGATGGGTCTAATGACGAATATTGTTTAATGAAGTTGGACTCTATTGAGGGTCACGAATCCATTAAAATAATACATAAAGAAAATACGGGCATCTCTGATACAAGAAATCGTGCGGTTAGAGAAGGTTGTGGTGACTATATCCTACCTTTGGACGCTGACGATATGATATTACCGGGATACCTAAAAAAAGGTGTGGGAATTATTAAAAACAACCCTAACATTAGTCCGGTATATTGTGACACTATCCACGCCGGAGAAGCCCAAGGATTGGAGAAGAGACCTGAGTGGAGTAAAGACCGATTAATTGGGGGTCCATTTATTGTAAATAGTTCTCTATATTCTAGAGAGGCTTATAACTATGTTGGTGGTTATGATACTAATCTCCAAGGATGGGAAGATTATGACTTTTGGATTCGTATGTCCAAAGAAGGTTATGAAGGTAAACGAATCCCTAACGGACTATTCATATACTTTCACCACGAAAAAGACGGAACCGTATCAACTAAAGTTAATCAAAACCAACAAAAATTATATACCACTATAATAAATAAGAATTTCTCGGATAAACATTCATATGAGTTTAATGGTAGGGATATTACACCTGATAATACTCAGAATTGGGGTGATTTAATACCTTATAGAATAATTGAAGAATTATTTGACACCGACATTAACAAAGACGAAATATTCAATGTGGAAAACCCCAATAAAAACTATAAGGTTTATACAACGGGGAGTGTGATGTTATTCACTAAAAAAGATAGTATTGTTTGGGGAACAGGTTGTATTGATAAAGGAATGATTGGGGAAAACCCTAGTAAAGTTTACGCGGTTAGAGGACCTTTAACTAGAAATGAATTACTTAAGAAAGGGATTGATTGTCCTGAAGTTTATGGTGACCCCGCACTATTATATCCTATGATTTATAACCCTAAGATAGATAAAAAATATAAGTGGGGAATAATCCCTCATTATATAGAGTTTGAATCGTCTAGAGACCGGGAGGTTATTAAAAACTTGGAAAACCAAGGAGTAAAAGTTATTGATATATGTTCAGGTGAGAAGGAATTTATTGATGAATTACTTGAAGTGGAAAACGTAATTTCGTCGAGTCTTCACGGATTAATTATGGCGGACGCCTACGGGATACCTAACGCTAGAGTAAACATATCCAATAAATTAATAGGTGGACATTTTAAATTTAAAGATTATTATTTATCTGTTGATAGAGAGATTGATTTAGGTCTTCAATTAACCAATAAAACTAAACTGAGTGATTTGGAAAAACTATATCTTAACAACTCAATTGATTTTGACAAGTATAAACTAATAAATAATTCACCGTGGGAACAAAAATGAGGGTAAAAGAAATCAATATCGATAAGGAAATTAACCTTCTACAGGAAATTAGGTTAATTCACTCACTATACGATTCCGGATATTCGTTATGGGTTAGCGATATCAATTATCAAAAAATGAAACCTATTTTTGATAATTTTCCCGGAGTGGTGAACGTGGGTAAAACTACTAATGGCATTAGTTTCAGAGAATCCACCACCATAACACATAAAACTCCTGAGACAAAGTTTAATGGTCACGTAAAACCTTTATTTTTCCCAAAATCTCTTATCGAATTTTGTGAAAAAGAATGGGTTGATGATAGGATGGATAAAGTGTTATTTACGGGGCTACTCACAAAAAAAAGAGAAAATATTATAAATCGTTTTAATAACTTAAAATTAAAAGAACTAATTTACAAAAATAAAAATAATGGTAGAGTTTTCCCTGTCAAATCCTTTGATAAGGATTACTTTACGGAGATGTCAACCTACAACTTTGTATTTTGCCCTGACGGAGACTTTATTTGGACATATAGGTTTTTTGAATCCATTATGTGTGGTTCAATACCTATAGTTGAGAACGAATGTGATATATTCAAGGGATTCAAATATTACAAAGTAGATGACGATTTAACCAAAATAACCTACAATATGAATTGGGTTTTAGATAATTTGGAATATCTAAAAACTAATTTCACAATTTTAATTTAATATGGCAAACGGAGTACATAAAATAACCGAAGATTTTGAAAAAGAATTATCTAACTATACCGGAGCGAAATATGTCGTTACAGTTGACAATCAAAGTAACGGATTATTTCTCGCTTTAATGTATGAAAAAATTAAAGGTAAAGAAATAGAAATACCATGTAGAACTTACCCTTCAGTACCTTGTGAAATAATTCACGCAGGTGGAAAAGTTAAATTTAAACCTGTTGAAGGGAAAACCTTAAAAGGTTCATACCAATTACATCCAACTAACGTGTGGGATAGTGCTCTTAGTTTTACTTATAATATGTATAAACCAGGAACCCATATGTGTGTTTCTTTTACCGGTCCGTACAAGACATTTAAACTAAGTAAGGGAGGTGCAATTTTAACGGATAATTATGATGCATATCTTTGGTTTAAAAGGGCTAGATTTAGTGGGAGAAGAGAATGTTCTTATCATGACGATAATTTCGATATGCTAGGGTGGAATTTTTATATGATGCCGGAATTAGCAGCTAGAGGTCTACTGTTAATGAATCAATTTTATGATAGCTCAACAGGTGAACCTAAAGTAATTGAAGACTTAGAATTGAAATATCCTGATTTAAGTAAATTTAAAATATATACGGGAGATGAATAAAATAGGAATTGTAATATCGACTTATCAAAGACCTGACGGTAACACTCCTAAACTTATATCAAGATGTTTAAATTCAATAAAGGAACAAGAATATCAAAACTACAAAGTTTTTTTAATAGGTGATAAGTACGAAGATGAGGAAGAATTTTATAAGTTAGGAGTCGACATAATCGATTCTGAAAAAATTTATAAACGTAATTTAGAATTTGCAGAGGAAAGAGATAAGTATTTAAATACTAATAAAAACGCTTTATGGTCTTATGGTGGTATTAATGCATCTAACACAGGTATTGATAAAGCCTTAGAAGATACGGAAATATCGTATATTTGTAGATTAGACCACGACGACTATTGGGGTCCATTACATTTAATTAATTTTATTAATTTAATTAAAACAATGTCACCCGATTGGATGTGTTCGGTTTCAACATACATAGATGGATATCTACCTATTATACCTAACAGATATAAAACAATTCCTTTTCTACCTGGCCGCGCATTATGTATTAAATCATCTACCTGTATTAATCAGAGAACAATACCTCTAAGAACTAAAGATTTATATAAAGAAACGGGTAAAGTTGGTTTACCCGGAGACGCTGACTTATGGGAAAGGACCACAAAATATATTAAAGAAAATTCACTTTTAAGTGTGGCTATAAACGAATTAACCTGTTTTCACGATGAAGAGGGTTATACTAAAACTTTAAAATAGTCAATATAAATATTTTAAACAAACTAAAAACAAGAATATGATATATTGGTTAACAGGACAACCGTCACACGGAAAGACAATTCTCGCTAAACTATTAGTTAAACATTACGAAAAAAGTTACATTAAATTATTCCATATTGATGGTGATGATTTAAGAAAACTTACTATCAATCAAGATTATTCCGAAGAAGGTCGAATACAGAATGTAAAAACAGCTCAAAAAATAGCCGATTATCTTCACAATCAAAACTTTGATGTGGTGGTTTCTTTAGTATCCCCCTATAGATGGTTAAGGGAAGAATTTAAAGAAAAACTTGGTGAAAACATTAAAGAATTCTACATACACACCACTGAACCGAGAGAAAGAGACCATTATAGAGTTGAAAATTATGAAAAACCTTTAGAAAAATTTGTATCCATTGATACCACTATAGACACTCCTGAAGAATCTCTAAATAAAATATTAACTAAAATCAAATAACATGGAAGAATGGAAAGAGAATAAATATGTTGCCTCGTCACTTGAATCAAAAGATTCTCAATATGCGATGTTCATTGGTAGATGGCAACCCTTACACGATGGACATAAAGAATTATTTAACCAAGCATTTAATAAAGGAAAAAAAGTGTTAATTTGTATTAGGGATAGTGAAGTTAATAATAAAAACCCATTCACTCCTGAAGAAGTAAAAAAAAATATTACATCACAGTTTAAAAATGAAATTGAAAATGGTAAAGTTAAAATTATAGTTATTCCCGATATTTGTTCCGTTGAATTCGGTAGAGGTGTTGGTTATGATATTATAGAACATATACCTCCGAATAAAATATCGGAAATATCGGCAACTAAAATTAGAACTGAAATGAAAGAAAAAGGTGAATTGTAATTAATAAAATGTTAAACATAAATTATGACAACAAAAAAAACCAATCAAAGTAAATCAAAATTAACAAAAAAAGAGTTAATTAGTAAAACAATTAAAAAAAAAGGTAGACAAAAATTTTTATCAGAAAATCAAAAAAAATATTACGAAATATTAACAAATTCACAAATAACAATATGTTCAGGGCCAGCAGGTGTAGGTAAAAGTTATATTGCTATGAAAGCAGCGGTTGATTTATTATCTGACCCAAAATCACCATATGAAAAAATTATAATTGTAAGACCGGCAGTCGAGGCTGAAGAAAAGTTAGGTTCATTACCCGGAGGTTTAGAAGAAAAGCTTGACCCATATATTTTTCCTTCATACTACCTACTTAATAAAATCATAGGTAAAGAGTCGAGAGAAAAACTAAAAGAAATAGAAGTAATTGAGGTATTCGCATTAGCATACATGAGAGGTATGAATATAGACAACTCAATTCTTATTTTTGAAGAAGCTCAAAATTCAAGTCCTAACCAAATGAAATTACTTTTAACTCGAATAGGTTTTAATAGTAAATTTCTAATTTCAGGTGATTTAGAACAAACTGATAGATATAAAAATAAAACATTATCAGGACTGTATGATGCGGTTAATAAATTTAAAGATATTGAAGATGTTGGGGTTTTTGAATTCGATAGAGATGATATTGTTAGAAACCCTTTAATTTCTAAAATACTTAAAAAATACGAAGACGAATAATGAAAAAAGTAGGAGTTGAAATAAACGGAGTTCTTAGAGATACCGTAACAAAATTTAAACAGTTATATGAAAAACATTTAATTGATAAGGACGATATCGATGACGAGAAAACATATAGTTTAGATTTGTCGGGTAACACTGAAGAGATTGAGGTAATCACAGAAGATAACTTCAAATATGAAGAGTTGAGTGAAGTAACATCTTTAGAACTAAACACTCATTTTGCGTTTAAAACTAATGAGGAATATTTTCAGTTTATGTATGAAGATTATACTATGGAATTATTTGGACACGCCCCATCAACAGAGTACTCAACATTTAACGATTTAAATGACCTGTATTTGGAGTTAAGAGATAAATTAGATTTATCTATTGTTTCCGATGAAATATCTAAATCTAAACCGGCGTCGTTATTTTTTTTAAGTAAGTTTGGTTGTTTACTTGAAAAATTTAGATTTTATAGTAATATAACTTTAGACGATATGTGGAACGATGTAGATATTTTAGTTACATCTAACCCTAATTTACTACTAAACCAACCTAAAGGTAAAACTGTGATAAAATTTGAAACTCAATATAATTCTAATATTGAAAACAAACACACGGTAAAAACCATAAAAGAATTAAAGGTTAAATTAAAAGAATTAATATGATGTTATCCATTTTCGCAGAAGATTACTTTATAGATATTGACAAACTTGATGAATATGTTCAAGTACCGTCAAATGTTGAAGTAAAAAAAATAAAAAATGAAAATTCAAACCCCGTAGACGGACAAGATGGTAATACAATTAGTATTGTTAAATATGAAGTTCTGAAACTAATGTTAGAAGTTGTTATGGACGGTCACGAATCTATCGATGAAAAAATGATGAGTAAAAGTACTGAACTATCTATTCCATTTAAGTTATCATTTAACACGTTATTAAATAAAAAAATAATCACCAAATATTAAAATAAAATGAGTCAAGAAATAATTTCAAAATTAGAAAGTTCAATTAAAAACATTAAAGAAAAAACGTCAAAGTTATTCTTAATAGTTCAAGACACTAAAGGTAATGCTAAGGCATCTGTAGCTTACACTTATAAACTATGTATGTCATTAAACAAATTAGGTTATGATTCAATCATGTTATATGAAAAACCTAATTACACACCGGTAGGTAGTTGGTTAGGTTCGGAATATGAGGAACTAAAACACCAAGTAATTGAAGGTGAAAATTTACAGGTATCACCTGAAGATTTTCTTATTATACCTGAACTATTTGGGTTTGTAATGTCCCAGGTATCTAAGTTACCTTGTGGTAAAATTGTGTTATCTCAATCATATGATTATATAGTCGATACACTACAACCGGGTGAAACTTGGTCTCAATTAGGTTTCTTTAAATGTATCACAACAAGTGAAAAACAAAAAGAATACGTTAGTGAAATCATGAGACAAGTATCTTACGACGTATTAGAACCTTTTATTAGTGATAAATTTACTAAATCAAAATTTCCACCTAAACCTATCATCGCGGTACACTCAAGAGACCAAAGAGATACCGTTAACTTAATTAAAAATTTCTACATAAAATTCCCTCAATATAGGTGGATAACATTTAGAGATATGAGAGGTCTTAGTGAGGATGATTTTGCTAAGGGTTTGAATGAGTCTTTTGCTTCAGTATGGTTAGATGGTATTAGTTCTTACGGAACATTTCCATTAGAGTCTATGAAATCAGGAGTACCTGTCATAGGTTTAGTACCCGATATGGTACCCGATTGGATGAATGAAGATAATGGCATTTGGGTTAACAATAAAATACAACTTGTGGATTTTGTTGCCGATTTCCTACAAAATTGGTTAGAAGATAATATATCTGAAACATTAATTAAATCTATGGATGAGACGGTTAATAATCTACCAACTGAAGAGTTGTTTGATAAAACTGTCGAAGAATTATTCACCGGTTTTATTAACACACGTTTAGAATCATTTGAAACTCAATTAAATAAACTAACAATAGAAACAACATAAAATAATGGAAAATATATTCGACCTATCAGTAATACTACCAATTAAATCGGCCACAGTGCCGTTCTTCTCAGACTATTTTGAGAAATGTATTGAGTCATTAAAAACTCAAAAAACTAAATTTAAAGAATTGATAATTGTACACACCGATGAAACCACATTAGTTGAACATTTAGACTCTTTTGATTTTGGTGAGTTAACGGTAAATCTTTTACCGTGGACGGACAAACCTAACTATTCGTCACAAATAAATTATGGTATTCAAAATGCTACTTCAGAATGGGTTTCCCTATTTGAGTTTGATGACGAGTATTCTTCAATATGGTTTAAAAATGCATTATATTATTCCGAAATTTATACTGACACATCAGTATTTTTACCAATAGTTGTAGATACCGATGAGAGAGGTCAATTTGCGGGTTTCACTAATGAAGCAACATTTGCGGCAAATTTCACACCTGAGATGGGTATATTAACCAATGAAACCTTAATGGATTATCAAAATTTTCAAATTTCGGGAATGGTTGTAAAAAAATCAGTTCTTGATAGTTTTGGAATGTTGAAACCTTCATTTAAATTAACTTTTGGTTACGAACTTTTCTTAAGACTGACACATAACTCAGTTAAAGTAATGTCAATACCTAAAATTGGTTACAAACACACAAATCTTAGAGAGGGTTCGTTGTTTTGGGGATATAAAAATAACAATAATAAATTAACACCTGAAGAAGTTAAATTTTGGGTCGAATCAGCAAAAACAGAATTCTATTTTAACGACGATAGGGAGATAAAGTATGAAAATGAAACTGTCTAATGACTCAAACCAAAAATCTGAGTGGGAACACAGAAAATAATAATGTTAGCGGCACTACAATAATTGTAACTGGTGAAACTGAAACTCAAGTAAAAAAAAAGGGTAGAAAACCCACCAAAAAAAATTATTTTGATGTTAGAGAGGAGCAAGCTGTTGTACGTTTTTTAGAGTGTGAATCTTACGAAGAAAAAAATAAAATATATAACGAATTTCTGAGACATCCTTTAGATAAAATGATATCATCAATAATAAGAAGATACCGACTATATCGTAATGGGATGGACTTTACTGAAATTCATGGTGATACTCATTCATTTTTAATTACAAAAGTTGATAAATTCAAACCTGCAAAAGGTAAAAAAGCTTATTCCTATTTCGGAACAATATGTAAGAACTATTTAATGGGTCAAATAATAAAGGACCAAAAAGAATTAAATCGAAAAATATCTTACGAAGATATCTCAACTAGTTTAGAAAATAGAAACGAATATGCATATCACATAGAAGATTATTCGATTAAGTCTGAAGATGTTATTAAGAATTTTCTAAGGGAATTAGAACTATTTATGGAACGTGAAAATTTAAATGATAATGAAATAAAGTTAGGACACGCATTACATGACGTATTTGATAATTACGACAATATCTTCGTTGGGAATGATAATAATAAATTTAATAAAAATGTCATTTTACTATCTCTAAGAGAAATGACTAATCTAACAACTAAAGAGATAAGAGGAGCGATTAAAAAGTATAAAGTAATGTATTATAACTTAATACAACAAATGGTTAAGTAAAATTAAATCATCTAATATTTATTGGTATGGGAAGACCTAAGAAAAAAGAAATCAATTTAAGTCAAGAATCTATTCTGTCTTTATTACAGGAAATTTATAATGAATTAGTTGAGCAAAGAAATACCGCAATTCGTATACAAAACAAAATGTTGTCTATGATGAAAGAACCTGAAGATATGACTTTAATTGGTCCGGTCATTGAAAAACAACAAAAAATAATTAATGATTGTGTTGAAAAAAAGTTAACTCTTTCTAAACTACAGACTAACTTTGCAACCAAATCAGGTCCGTCTGATGAAACTAATTTTACGTTATCGGATTTAAATGTTGATGACGACATGTTAAAGGCGTTAATTGATAAAGATACTTCAGGGGATAATACTTCTAAGTATAAAATGTAAAAATAGGTTATATTATGGCATCAATAGATTTAGGGGTTGGTTATGACGATATTAAGAATAAAGTTGAAGCATCTAAACAATATACTTCATTAAAAAACAAATACGATAAGTTAACAGACAAAAAGGTTGAATCCTTCGAAAATTTTAAAGGTGATGTCACACAAAGTTTAGATAACGCTAAAGAAGAGGTTAAAAGATTTCAAAAAAAAATAAAATCTCAATTTGACCAACTTCTCGATATTACAAAAATAACCGGAGGTGAAAATAGTCAAACTATTTCATACGCTAAAAAGACTTTACTTCAAGCGGTACGTAATGTTGAACCTAAACTAAAACAAATTATTTTAGACGAGTCCATTAAAGCTGTGGGGTGTGATTTACAACAAACTTATACACCTCAGACTTTATACGTTAAGGTTAAATCTACAGACATATTAAATATATTAAAATTAGACCCTGAGGATAGTAAAGGTGCTATATTTTACGAAAAAAACCCAATTAATATACAAGATAACCCATTCTCAATGAATAGGGAATTATATCAATTAATACAGGATGGTAATGAATATTCAGTTTTAAATGGGTCACTTTATCGAGGTAAGTCAGGTCAAGGATTAATGGATATCCAATATGTGGAATTTAATAATGTAGGAGTTTCAGGTCCTTGGTTCAAAATAACATTACCTAACAGAGTTAATAATATTAATAAAGTAGGTGAATTTTTTGCCGATTATTATGGTTCAATAAAAGTTGTTGATACCACAAATATTATGGCATCAATTATGGAATCATTATCAGGATTTGCCTCAATCGGGTTAGATGTTGGAACAAATGAAGTAGAGGACGCAACTAAATTTGAATTGATAATACAAAGAGTTTTAGGTCTTTGTTTTGACAATAGAAAAGAAATTGATGTTAGTGGTATAGCCAAACTATCCGAGTTAAGTGATATTGACGAATCATTTTTCGAATTCACTGATTTAGATTTAAGATTTATTGAAAGTAGAATACAAAATATTAAAAATGGTGTTGTTGAATTTGAGGGATGTGGTAATGTTAAAGTACCAGTAGATTTTAATTCTATTTTTAATTCTTTAAATAATTTGAACTTTGTCGAAGGGGCGGATTTAAATGAATTATCTGATGAGTTAACCGATAATTTAATAAACAACGAATTATTAATGGGATTAAACATTGATGTTAAAGCAACGGTTAATTTTAATTTTATTAAACTTATAGCTCAAGGAATAGTTGGGGGACTTCTAACACCAAAAGTTTTATTACCCATTTACATAATGACAAAATCTTTAGGACAAACTGTTGACGAATCAGTAAAATCGGCTGTAGACTTCGCTAAAAATTTCCCAAAATTTTTCGCTGAGGTAGTTTCTAAAGTGGGAGCCATATTTGTTGAAGAATTATTTAACATAATAAAAAGAGATATTCAAAACTTAATCGAATCTATAGTGGTTGATTTGGCTCAAGAATTAATTGCTAAAAAAACAGCAATGATATTAAAACTAATACAACTAATACTAATAATTGCTTCATTTATTAATGATTGGAGAAAATGTAAGAGTGTTGTTGATGAAATTTTAGGATTACTTAATTTAGTCGGAGGTCTTATACCGGGAGGTAATATTCCTTTACCTTTATTATTTGTTTCACAATTATTGGGGGGTTATTCTGAAACTAGAGCATTTATAGGTACTATCGAAGAATTACAGAAATTAGGTATCCCGACAGGCGATTTACCTGACGGAAGTCCAAATTTAAGTGTGTTAGCAATGTTTGGACAAATGAAAGCAATGGCTAAGGAAGAAGTTGAAAATAATAAAGTACAAATTGCTGTAGGTCCATTAGTTGTTTCACCAGCAGGTCTCACAATACCGGCTAATGCATTTGGTAAAAAAGTATAAATATGATGAATAAAGAAGACTCAAGTAAAATCGTAAATATTATTAAAGATTATAAATCATCCTCTAATTCAGAGTTAACATTTGTTATGGATTTTATTCAAGAAGATTTCACAAAAACTAAAGAATCGTTATTTAAATTAACTAAACATTTAGATAAACTAGAATCAACTTATAATTTAATTATTACTGAATATCAAAAAAGAAAAAATAATACTTAAAATTAAGAATTATGAATAAAAGAAAAAATAATCAAATTATATTTCCGGGTAGGGTTTTAGATAATCAAGACCCTATGATGTTAGGTAGAATACGAGTTATGCCTGAAACCGGAAAAGTATATGATGATATTATAGCTTCAGTACCTAATTGGAATGAAAGTACTGATGTGTGGTCAGAAAAAGACCCATTAATTTTTTTACCATTACTACCTTTTTATTTTAGTCAAACACCTAAGAATGATGAATATGTAAATATAGTTTATCAAGACAGTCGAATTCTTTTTCAAAATCAGTTTTATATCCAAGGTCCTTTTTCGTCTCCACTAACAACTTCGTTTGAAAATTTTGAAGGTGCTAAAAAATTTCTAAGTACAGGTAATAGACTTAAAGGAAGTTTATCACTAAAAAATAATAAAGGTGAATATCGAAAAAAAGAAAGTTCAGGTATATTTCCTGAACCGGGTGATAATGCTTTATTAGGTAGAGGTAGTGCCGATGTTATAATAAAAGATAATGAAGTACTAGTTAGAGCCGGTAAATCTAAAAAAATAAGTAAAGGTCAGTTACCCGTTGGTAATCCGTTTAGGTCTTTTTTACAACTAACAAATTTTACAGAAAAACGAGTATCTCTAAATAAAGAAAAAAGAGGGTTCCTACAAGAAAATGTTCAAATGGTAAAAAAAATGGTCATTTGGGATATTGAAAATTTAGAAAATACTCAAAACACTTTTAACGGTAGTGTTGGTCTCTATAATGTAATACCTAGTTTGTCAGTCAACACTAAAAACTTTAAGTCGGAATCAATATCTAACCTAACCGTAGGAACCAACTATACAGGTCCTTTGGAAGAAATTAAATTTACATCTAAAAGTTATAATGATGTGGTGAATATAATAAATAAATTTATTCAAGGTGTTTTTAAAGGTTTTATTGATATGCCTGAATATTCTTTCAATAATCAACAAAATGTTTCTAAGTCAACAACATTCCCATTTATTGTAACACCGTCTAAAATAACATATAATAGTGGTAACGTTAACCCTACAACAACAACTAGTAATCCAATATATGATAATTTTGTTAGGTTTTATTCATCTATAAAAATATATGATAGTATGAGTAAAAGTGGATTTTATTTAGTGTGGGACAATATTAACGATAAACCGGCCATAGGTCCACAATCATCAATTAAATCAACCGAAATAACACCTACTGAAATCACACCACAAGATGTTTCATACGGTATTTTAGGTTCTGAAAAAATTTATTTGTTATCTCATAATACTTCAGGTCCGAAAGGTCCGGTATTTTTAAATGATACGTTATACGGTATACCTCAAAAAAGATTTGTAAGTGATGAAAAGAGTATTCAATCAAAAACTTATCCGACGGTTAGAGGTGATGAGTTAATGTCTTTGTTGAGAAAAATGTTCTCATATGTTACAGGTCATGTTCACCCGATAGGTCCAGCCCCACCCGTACCTGTAGCTGCGGGTAACGGACAAACATCCGCTGAAATCAATCAAATATTGGCAAACGTGGAAAACACTGTTTTAAATCAAAATATTAGAATAAATTAATTTTTTTTAGATTTTAGAAAGAGAATTTTTTAAGTCTTCAGAGTTAGGTATATCTTGTTTATCTAACAATTCAGATATTTTTCTAGCACTATTTCTATCCATTTTACCTAAAGAAGATGTTAAGTTGTTTTCATTTTGGAATAACTTTAAAGTTTTTAAAGTTTCTGTACCATATTTACCATCCGCACCTCCTTTTATATCATAACCTAATTTAATTAACCCATTTTGAAAATCTGTCACCACCTTTACAGTGTCATACTTATTTTCATATTCGGTAGTTTCTTCCGGCATTCCATCCAAAGATTCTTTCGAAGTTTCATCAGGGTCTAAATCCTCCATACCATTTAAAGCGTTATAATCAATAGTACCGTCAGGTAATATAACATCAGCTAATCTTTTAGTGAATAATGGTACAAGGACTCCCGCTCCTCGTCTAGTAAAAGGTGCTCCAACCGCTTTTTTAACAAATGTCTGTGTAGACATGGCCATAGACCAAGTTCTACCTGTTTTTAAATCCTTAAATAAAACTTTTACACCATCATCTGAAACTGACTTAATTGTACCTGTCATTGCTTTACCTGAAGGTCCCAAATATCTATATGGTTTTCCAGCAACAAACCCCATTTTTCGTAGAAGAAGTTTCCCTTGACTTATTTTAGGAACATTTTTAAGAAAACCTTTTAAAGATGATAAAGACGTAGGTGTTAGTGTCTTCAAACCAACTTTACTCGATACCTTAGATACCTTAGATGTTAATGGTAACATTAATTTACCTATTCTTGATTTAAAAGAAGACAATAATCTACCTAAATTTTTTACAATTCCCCCACCTAAAATAGTCTTGGCCAATGGTGACTTAATTGCTCTACGTATTGGACCCGTAATCCCATTTAAGATACGTTTTAAATTTTTTGATATGATAGCTAAACCTTTTACCACCTTTTTTGATGTCATACCAACACCCGTTTTAACCGCTCGTTTAAGAGGAATTGCTAAAGTTTGTAATGGTCCGGGTAACACAACAAATGCGAATGTTATTATAGACATAAGGTATAAGGAATCTCTTTCTTGTACTGATTTAAATTGAGCCTCAATAATGTAACTAAGACCATTTAACACATCAACAATAGCACCTGAACCCGGTATAACAAAATCAATACCTGCGGATAACAAGTCAGCACCAGCGTGTAAAATATCACTAAGAGACCAACTTTCGTTTAGTGGAACATTTTCACCTGTTTCACATAAGTAAGCCTTACCTTCATAAACAATGTGTTTACCATCTGAGGTAAATTGACATGACATCAATTTTTTTAATGGTGAACCAACTTCGGCTGCCTCACCAAAGGCTTCAATTATTTGTCTCTTTTGGGATGGGTTTACTACAAAATTCATAAATCTTTATTTTAATATAAATACCTAAATATCTGAAAAAACAAATTTTAAAGTAAAATATCTTAACCATAAAGGTATAAATGTATTTTTTAGATATTTATAATAAAAAGTTTTAAATGTCAATTAATAAATCGTACTTTAATAAAAACAATACCATAACATCTAATAGTTTTGTTAATACCGGTAGAAATCCCGTAACTGAACTGTTTTTTGGTAGAGTTTCAACGTCACAATACCCAAATGGTTACAGTAGATTTATATTTGATATAGACATGGACCTTTTAATGTATAAGGTTTATGACGGTACAATTACAATAGATTGTAACGACAAAATAACCCATACACTAAAGATGACTAATACGTCAACTTTTGATTTGGATTTACTCAACACTAGAACATCACAACAAAGATTAAGGTCAACATCTTTTGATTTAATTTTATTTAGAATACCTAATTTAAATGATACAATTCAGGTGTGGGATGAAGGTGTTGGTTATGATTTCGCCGATTTAAAATATACGATATCTGAATCAGATAAAAATTATTCTGTGAGACCTTCTAATTGGTTTGAAACAACGACTATAGGTGTATGGACCGAACCGGGGATTTATAATAATAAAAATAATGGTTCTTTTAATTATAACAATTTAACAATAGTTGATACTCAACATTTTGAGTTCGGTAATGAGAACATTAGTTTTGATATGACGGATGAAATCAACAACATATTAAATGGGTCATTAACTAATTATTCAGGTTGGGGTGTAGCATATAAACCTCAAATAGAAAATCTAACCGGTCTTACAGACACTTATGAAGTTCAATTTTTTACTAGACACACCCAAACATTTTATGAGCCATATTTAGAAACCAATTTTAACGATTTAATTCAAGATGACAGAAATAAATTCTCATTGAATAAAACCAATAAATTGTATCTATATTTATTTGATGAAGGTAAACCGATTAACTTAGATAGTTCACCATTAGTTGATATATTAGATTACGATGAAAATCCAATTAATGGACTCACAGGTTTAACTTCTTGTCAAAGAACTAAAGGGGTTTATGAGGTAACGATACCTCCATTAGTAGGTTATAATACAGTTTGTACATTTTCAGATAAATGGTATAATATGAAATTGAATAATACCTCAATACCTGATATAACCAATGAATTTGTTTTATATCCGTTTTCATCTTCAATACAAATAGGTACAGAATCAGTCGAACCAAAAATTTATGGTTTCGATTTTTACGGATTAAAACAGGATGAAAAAATATTAAATACTGATGTGAGACGAGTTGGTGTAATAATTAAACAAGCTTACACAACTAATAAACAGTTACCTAATGTGGATGCTTCATATAGAGTTTACGTTAGAGAAGGTCAAACTGAAGTACAAGTTCAGGATTGGACTAAACTTAATAGAACACCTAATGATTATTATTTTATTTTCGACACAAGAGATAAAATACCTAACGAATACTTTGTAGATATTAAAGTTGAAAGTAGTGGTGAAATAAACACATATAAAAGAGAAATTAAATTTCAAGTGGTTAATGTCAAGTAATTAACTATTTATTAAAAAAAAGAAAAATGGCAAATAGATTTATGACAGGTTCAACCTGTGGAAACAACGTAGTAATTGAGTTCATCGGTCAAGATGTACCAATAGTATTAAATAAAATTTATCAATTATCCGATGGTAGGTGTATTGAATTAACTGCAACAGGTTCAACAACAAGTGATAGTTTAACTAATTGGTTCTCTTATGGTCCATTTGACGATTGTGATGATTGTTTAGCCCCTTTTAGTGGTAGTACAGGAGGTAATAATGGTGAGGTTTGTGTTATATGTTCAGGTGAAACATCTACAGTTTTACCACTTAAACCGGAAATGACAAATAAATTCGGTAAAACTGTTCAACAAATAAATGCCGTACTAATAGGTGGTAATGGTTTAAATTCGTAATTATGAGAAAAGTTAAATTAACGGAAAAAGATTTAAATAGAATAGTTAAAAAAGTATTAGAAGAACAAAGAAGTGATAGATATATGTTTTTTTCTAACCTACAACAGATTAGAAGACAAATGGATATTATGTTAGAAATGGACCCAAAAATGATTGAGGGTGTTTTAGAGAACGGTCATGATTGGGCTCAAGACCATATTGCGACCGCTAAAGAATCTATAGACCAAGTTTTTGATTTTTTCATGAATAAAGATAAAGAGGTAGATGTGACGGTATCTAATGATGATATGATGGAAGGTAAAAAAATAAAACATACCAAAAAAGAAGTCGATGAATTGATTAAAAAAGGACTTTATCACTCACCAATAAAATCTTTAGTTGGTAATACTAAAATGAATAAACCTATTGGAACTATAACTACTTTAGGTAGTATAGATATGTCTGAAGGTGAAACGAATGAAGGTAGAAAAAAGAAAAAGAAAAAGAGTAAGAAGAAAACCGGTACACCACTATGTTCAAGGGGTAAGAGGTCCGCTAAATCAAAATATGATGTATACCCTTCAGCTTACGCTAACGGTCATGCAGTTCAAGTATGTAAAGGTAAAATAAAGGGGTTGGACGGTAAAAAGAGGTGTTCACCACCTTATTGTTAAGATAATTTTCTTAAAATATTTTCAGTTAACTTATTAATTACCTCTTCTTTATTCGAAGAAACGTCATCATTAGTCGGAATAGTTATATCTTTAAAACTTTTAAGTTCTTTTTGACCTAATGGTGGGTCTAATAAAAATCTTTGGTTAATCCAACTTCTTAATTCGTTTTCAACAAAAAATTCGGGTACCGGTTCACTATCTTCCTTACCTTCCGCAATATCGGCTATATGAAAGGCAAACTTTAATTTGTTTTCTTCGTTCATTAAGTTCATTAAACCGTCACTTATGAAAAATATTTTACTAAGTGGGTCACCGGTATTGATTATATCTCCCTCAGCATAACCAAATAATTTAATAATTGTTTTTGACCACCAAGATTTATATGTTGGTGTTTCTTTAAGTGTTGGTTTTAATATTTTATTAAAGGCTCTCATACCTGAACCAATCATACCTGCAATTGCTATCTGAGGAAAAAACCAAGGTAATAGACGTATAAAGGCCTTAAACCCACCTTCACCTATATGGTAACCTAATCTTTTATTTTTCGCAACTTTAACTATTTCTCTAAGTTGACCAAACGTTATAGGTCCTTGGGCGTCACAGTAATTTTTTACATCACATATATTTTTAATTACTTTATTAGAAGGTGAAACATTTTTAGTGATAATATCAGTCTCGTTAAGTCTTTTTATTTCAACATACTCTTTTAAAATATTTTTTACTATATTTTTATCTATAGATTCTTTCTTGTAGTTTTTTACTTTAATACGAGTAGGTTTTTGACCTTTACCTTTCTGAGTGTCTTTTTTTTCTTTATTTCTTTTTCTACGACAAGCGGAATCTTTTTCTTTCTGTGACATTTTACCTGCAACACCGGCTCCTCTACATACAGGGTAACCACCTTTATCCGAATCCGTTCGACCACAAGGGGGGTGACCACCACCTTTCTTTTTTTTACAAATATTAACCCACGGTCCTTTAGGTTGAGATGACCCTTTCTTTTTGTTCTTTTTACCAAACCAAACTGCTAAGTCTTCAGAAATTATATCTTCGGTAATTTCAATCCATTCATTAACATTATCATTAAATTTATCAATAGGTCTTTTTATCTTTATACGTTTTCTATAACCAAGTTTATGGTTAATATCATCATTTTCATGTTCGAAAGGTTCTGTAAATGGTGCTAAAAATTTAGATTTCCATGTTCTTTCCACATCTCTTAATGGGGCAGAATATTCGCCACCTCTCGCAACACCACCTCTTTCGTTAATACGTACTTTTTTCATAATAATCTCTTTATTTTAAGATTTTAAATATCTATACTTTATTAATAAATATAATGATAATTAGTTATGAACGAAGATTTTGGAATATTATTTAACTCAATACCCCTTAAGACAGAAGAACACTTAGAAGTGTTAATAGATACTATGGATGAAACAAGAGCCATATACATGTTACAACAAGCGGTAAACCATGCATTTAAGCAAGGTGCATTTACGTTAGGTGAGAGTGAAGTTTTGGGTAAAGCTATTAGAATTAGTTCTCCATCAAAACCGGTAGACGATAATGAAGAATAAAATCGTTAATTTATTTTATACATTGAGTTTTTTTTAGTATATTTGTATAAATATAAATATAAATAAAAAAAAATGAACTTAGAAACAGTATATTCAGCTGGTTTAGCAATAATATATGATAAAAAAATATTATTATTACAAGCTTCAGAAAGAAATTTTGGAAAATCATATGGTTTACCAAAAGGAAAATTAGAGGATGGTGAAACTAATTTAGAAGCAGCAATTAGAGAAACTCAAGAGGAATGTGGGGTAAATGTACCAATGAATATGATAGATAGAAAAGAACATTATTATTCTTTCATATCTCGTCAACATAAATTTAAAAAAACAGTAACTTATTTTATAGTTAAAGTTGATAATTTATCTCAAATAGGTTTAAATAGTATTATTATCCCAAAAGACCAATTACAAATTGAAGAAGTTCAGAATGGTATGTTTTTTGATTATGAAGAATGTTTAGAGGTGACAGCCAAATCTCAACTAAGTGTTATTTATAAATTACACAGCGATTCTTTAATTTAAAATCATAATAATTTTTTTCATATATAAATAATCATTATATTTATGTTAATTAAATGTTTCCTTGAAATAATATAACTTAAAAAAAAAATAAACAAATGTCACAAATTGAAAATCTACTGTATGAAGCCCATTCCTTAGGGATTAGAGAAGAAGTAATTGAAAAAGTTAGAGAACATCAAATAGAATGTAATTCTAAAGGTATATTTTTTAAACAATTAGATTCTTACGAAGAAGTGATGAAAAAAATGAAAGAAAAAAATGAAACTAAAGTCAATCGTTAAATTATGTAGTACATTATTAATAATATTTTCAGTATATAGTTGTGGGGTTGGTTTTCAATATACAACATTAAATCATGTAGGTCATATTGATGGTATTTATTCATCTAAAGATTTTACAATAGATACGTTAAGCGAGTCTCAATTTAGAAATAAATTAAGAACAGATTTTAATTTCAGGTACAACTTCGCACAATACGCGTTAAGACAACCTAATTCATTTGATTGGAATAACCCGGTATTAGGTAATAGATATAATAACTACCACCCATATTGGGGGTATAGTTTACATTGGGATAGAACTCAAATGTGGAATGATTGGGTTTGGGGTTATAATTACTTAACTCCGTATAGATGGTCTCCTTTTGGTTATGATAGATGGGGTTATAACAACTATGGTTGGAACAATTATTACGGATGGAATACTCACTATGGTTGGAACAATTATTACGGATGGAGTAATTATCGACAAAACACTTGGTACGGAAGACGAGGTAGAAACAATGTGTCATACATCAATGGTCGAAGAGGTCGTACTATGACTATACGAGACAGGATAGGACAATCTTCAATGATAGAATCAACTAAACGTAATGTTAAGGTTGATAATAGTCGTCCCGTTATTAATGTTAGACCTAACAATAATGTAAGACCTGTTAGACCTAACAATAATGTAAGACCTGTTAGAACTAACAATAATGTAAGACCTGTTAGAACTAACAATAATACAAGACCCGTTAGAACTAACAATAATGTTAGACCTGTTAGAACTAACAATAATACAAGACCTGTTAGAACTAA
>Ga0233415_10000120_pt1 | contig 36836 bp, 52 predicted proteins | sample Na_anoxic_12_MG_FD_188631 | JGI IMG/M metagenome (GOLD analysis project Ga0233415, IMG submission 188631) | Seawater microbial communities from Saanich Inlet, British Columbia, Canada - Na_anoxic_12_MG | ecosystem: Environmental > Aquatic > Marine > Inlet | place: Canada: British Columbia...
ATCACAGGCACTTTAAAACCAACCTCCCGAATAATATCAGCCAATTGTTTAACTTGTTTGGCAGGATGCTTCTTGGCATTCTTCTCATATAACTTTAAATCCTCAACAGCAGCAGTCTTATATTTAGGCGTAATGTTAATCTTGTCCATAATGTCCAGGGTTATGTTTAAAAGCATAATCATACAGTTGTATGATAGCGAGGAAATTCCTAATCCGAACCCTATTCACCGTGTCATATTCAAACTCAATAACGATCTTATCCCCAATCACGGCATTCTCATCGAGATCAAGAAACATTTTGCACAAATCCATGTTCTGCCCCGAATAAGCAAAGCCCATAACTTTTTGTTTAGATTGGTCAAAGATGTCTAATAATGCAGTTTTCCTCACGCCCTACATTATAGAGCAATCCTCGTAGTTTCGCAACATATTCCGAAGTAGGTCAAAACGATCTTCCAACTCCATCATTGACATTGGTGGAGCATTGCGCATCTGTTTTAACTTTGAAAGCATAACAGGATTCCTCACCTCTTCTAATAACTGATGAAAATCTTGCTGTCCACTATAAGAAGTTGAATGAGCAGACACTTGTCCCATTGTATGACACCCCGGACATAAACAAATCCCATTCTCAAGATTAGTCCGAAGCTGCATATTTGACTTCCCTTCTATATGATGCGAGTTTAACACCCCTACCTTCCCGCATACCTCACATTTAAAACCAGCCTTGTGTTTAATGATCGGACTCCAAAAGTCTTTTTCAATCTTCTTGGCAACCTTCATCCTAGTTTTCCCCTTCTTCGCCATTTTGCTTGGTTAGCATTTGTTTATAAAGTGTTCTTACTTGGTCTCTCATAAAGTCAGCTATTATCTTGGGGTCGTCGTCTAGATGCAGCACAACAGTTATTTCTTGTCTTATAAAACCCACCGCTATTTCAAAAGTTAGTTCAATGTGAGAGTTGAGGTACTTAATGCCGTAACCATGAGCGTTTACTTCAGGTAGTTGCTCGAATATGTCATGTTTAACTGCATCAATAATACTGTGTGAAGTTCTCCACAACTCTCTTTCCTCGGATGTTCGTGATTTGTATTCCATAGGTTTTAGGTGGGAGCGGGATTAACGCTAGCAATCCCAGCTTGTCCAGTTACCAGAGTATTACCTCCACCTGCCGTTTAGACGTCATATATAGCAGGTCTTTCAAGTTTAACTCCCATAGTAATTAGGTTTGAATTATAATTTATCCCTGTCTAGTGGGTGTTATTCCCGATATTGGAATTCCAATATCGGGTTATTTATCTTTACGAGAGTAGGCGTATCCTAATTCTGATTCGGTTATCCAGCACTCTCCTATCCTACAAGGGCTAATTCCCATAGCCTCTTTGGGCTTTTTGTCTCCTACTATTATAGCTATTTGATTCGAAAGAGAATCAAACATGTCATAAATTGGCTGGTGATAGCTCTTTGTGACTAATTCTTTTACAACATCCTTAAAAGCCTTCCTCTGTTGGGGATCAGAGAAGGAGGCATCTATCAATGTTAAAAGTTTTCCTTCAAGGTTTCTACCTATTTCATCTGTTGAATTGCGTAATGTTTCACGCACAGCATGATATAATGGTTTTTTATAGACGTCTTTTACGTCTTCAGTTGGTTCTGACATAACATAACGGGTTAAAAATACAAAACTAGACAGGGACGCTTTAAGTTTACCATGTTTTGGTCTATTTTTCAATCTCCTCCTGCCTTAACAGGATGCGGACAGTTCTTATTACCCCGTGTATAGAACCTTTGCATTGTGGGATGTCTAGGCAGTCAAGAGCTGAATCGATTGCTTCTAGGCACATCTTCCTCGTCTCATCAAACACATCAGTAATCTCTTGGTATACTTCTTCCCGAAGCTCTACTAGCAGTTTCCTAAATGTTTCTTTTTGGGTTTCCATAGTTTTATCTGATTAGTTTTAGGAGTGGAATATCTAACATTTAAAAGTCTTTTCAGGATAACCCCTCGCTCTTTCCTCTCTTTAGAGGTGAGATCCCTACCCAAACTGATTAAATCCAATTCTTTCAACCTCTTTTTCATATTTTTAATAAACACTCATTCCCCCTAGATCCATCATAAAAACCTCTGGAGAATTAAAATTTGTTAAGATCTTATTCGACACCTCATACAATCCACCCCTTACCTTAAAGGTTGTTTTGTCTGCTCTTTTCCTTTCCTCACCATCTGCAAAATATTTAATCCCAGGAGCCTTATTTAAAACATCCCTCTTTTTGATCCACCCTGTAAACTCAAGCATTTTAGTTTTCCTGTTGATGCTCGCAAATAAATAGAGATTGTTTTTATATCTGTCTCCTTCTACCTGCGAAGCGAATAAGTTATTCACGAAGTAATCCCTTACGTCACAATCCCTGCCCATAGTTTTTATATCAATAGAAACCCCATTAACAACAAAATCAATGCCATCATCAAAACCTTTCTCTTTCGGTCTTTCCAGCCCCATTAAATCCGCAAACATGACCTCCCCCAATATACCAGCATACTGTTGTTCCTTGCTCCCATCAGTCTTATCACCCCTATTAGCAATACTGTTCTTATTAACATACCTCCACGCCCACTGCTTTTGTTCATCCGTGATTTGATATTTCATTTTTTGTTGTTATTTGCTTTTTCCGAACCACCCTCCATCTTTAGCATGTCCACCTCTAATAATAGCGGGCATACCCTTTCCTTTCTTTCTTAACTGCATGCGCTCTTTTTGCAGATCCCATATAGCATCCTGATGCGCTATTATCTCCTCTGTTATTTCTTTATCTCTATCCATTTATTTGGTTAGTTTGTTTTATTCTTCTTCCCAACATTTTTTTACAGGTTTCTGAATGTTTACTGAATTCCTTCTCTCCTCCACACATAGTACATCTCTCTCCGTTAAGAAACGCTATGTTCTCCTTCTCTCTCACCTCCTTTTCAAATGTACCCCAGTAGCCGTGTAGTTTCCCGTAAGCTTTCCATTGAGATACTGTCATTTTGTTAGTCATGGCGTTGGGTCAATCTAATACGGGTACATCAGACTCTTCATCCTCTATCGTACTCTTCATTATTTCTTGACTAACTACCTCTGGGTCTGCATCCATCCTCTTCTCTAACTCTTCTAACTTCTCTGCTAGGTCATCACAATATTCAATCAAGGACTTTATTGTCGCAAGATTGGTATTCCAGAATATCTCTGGCTCTTGCCTAAAGTAATCAGGGAACCTAGCGTTGAGATAATCTACTAATCTTTTCATTTTAATAGGTTATTTTAAGAATCCTGTTTTCTTATCCCTGGTCTTCAAGAAGATAAATATACACAGCAACGCTATCCAGTGAAAGAATAATACTGCGATCAATGCCTTCCATCCTGTTCGGTTCCGATCCTGGGCAACCTTATAAGCCAACAACATCGGCAGAACATACATAATCACAAATAGAAAAATAGACTCCATAATGTTTGGTTATATATTATCAATATTTATAGTCGCAACCTCTAACTTGTTGATACTTTGCATACAAGCAAGGTCGGTCTTTACTTTTTCAAGCTTCGCCCAGGCTACCAAATACCCATTGTGGGCTGCATTTTGTCCCTCAAGATGCTTTTTATACACCTCATCAGACAACCCTCGTCTTTTCTTCTCTGCTTCTGTCCCTGAATACTTAAGCTCACACCCAGCAAGAATGGTCTTTTGCTGTTGCTTTAGATTCTCATAGGCAATCTTTGTCTTCACATACTCATCAAGAGCAGGATCAATGTCTTGCGGAATCTTCATCAACCGATCCTGTAATTCCATTTTAGTAATCATGTTGTGTGGTTAATTCAAATAGTTTCTGTTGAGCTACTTCTTTTACTGGTTCAGTCACTTCAACCACAACTTCTTTCAGTTTCTCCACATGAGTGGTGCATATAGGAATGTTGTCAGCCATTCGGCAATCATCTACCCGAACCCTAAAACAATCTCGCTCCATTTCCCCCCTTTCTTCTGCTAGTTCGACCGCCTTATCTAAAGGAATTCTGAAAAACAGTCTTCGTCCCGCACTCGCTACGATGAGTTGAAGCACTTCTCCGCCCTTATCCCTTAACAATTGAATAAGCTGTTTATCCAATTTGATACTGCGATCCATCTTGATAACATCACAAGACGGGATATGCCTTGTAAAAATCCCTGAATAATTGAGATCGCCATACCTTTCTTTTCCTTTGTCGGTTTTAACATGTACTTGGGCCATAGGTTTTGAGGTTAAGATTTTTTATTTTGTAGTTCCTGGAATTGAAAGCACAACATTTCAAAGTTTCTAATGGTGGTGCAGGTCTTGTGGTTCATTGCTTTCTTTATCACATCCTCGCCGAACTGTATCCAATATTCCCGAGCATGTTCCTGTGCTTTTGACTGTGCTATAGCATCATTTTGTATATTGTAATTATACCTTTCTTTAAGCCATTTTAACAGGAGTAATGCCGTTTTGTTATACGCCATAATCTAGCTTGTTAAGAAACTCATCGACCGCACTTTTAGGAATCATATAGATCCCAGTCTCGGTCCTTTTAGATCGCAACTTACCATTCTTTACCATCCTTCTAATCATGGAATCCCTATACGGAAACCAGTTAGCAACAGACAGTTCTCCTATAGAATAGAATCTTTCGAAGTTCATATATTATGATTAAAAAATATTAAACCCATCATTATTTTCAAGAAACTTTATAAAGCATTCAACATTCTCAACGCTGAATGGGTAGTTAGTTTCAAAAGGTTCAGTCTTTCCATACCCATTACAAGCATTACACTCACCTTTCACATGTTCATCATTTCTTTTGCCTGATCCCTTGCAAATATCACACTCTTCAAGAGGCATATCATCCAATTTCTTTTTGTAATCCTTCTCATACTTCAAAGCCCTCCCACTCACAACCTCCGCTTTCAACCTCACAAGCATTTCATCTTTCATATCTTTATCAATACCATACCCGCTATTTGAGGTTCCTTTGCACATCTCTTCCTCACTCATTACCTCATCACAAACCTCACAAACATAACTCCATAGTGGCCTCCACCACCAAACATTATTTCTAAAATAGTCGCCCGTGTCATTTTTAGGCTTTATGCCTGATAAATCATACCCCATTGTAAGTTTTGGTTAAGATATTAAAACGGCAAATCATCTATTGGTGGCTCTGGATCTTCCTGTTCTGGCGGTGGTTCTGGCATAGGCACCTCTTCGCCATCAGGAATGTTAGAACTCTTTGCATAACCTGTTGCAGTAACAGACCCCCCACTAACACTTGGTTGTGAAACATCCACCCCCATTGGCTGATTGCTAGTGCTAATAGTTATAGGGTTCCCAGGACCTGCTTCCAACGCTTCAACCCTTTTACTTAAGTCTGTTACTACAGATTCGAGCATGTCAACCTTGGTTGGTTTAGAGAAATTTAAATATTCTCCATTTTTCTCTATTGTTACCAACACCATTTGCCCTTCCTCTATTGAAGCAGTCCAATCATCATAATCACAATTTGAAAGTTTATATTGAGTCCCATCAGTCCCTGTAGTCATTATGGTCACATATTTAAACTCCTTCCCCGCTTTACTGACATACTTTGAGCCATCTTGCTTTGTTTCGTTGCGATAGATTTTATCGACTTTAATTTTTTTCATATTTAATAGTGTTATCTCCAAGTGGTAAACCCGCTTGTTAAAGTTTTTATTTGTGCGATCTCCGAGTCGCTATACCCTATGCACGACCCTTCTCGCTCTATAATTAAATTCTTATAAGGTGAGTAGGCAACTTGCCAACTATCCCCTATAACCTTTTTATTATTCCTAGCCTTCCCAATATCACTCTTTGAAAGAGTTTCCCATTTCAATTGATCAATAGGAATCTTATATCTAAACTCGCTCGCTGGCTCTTTCTTTGGAATCACATGATCCATATATAATTTGTTCCACCTCTTATAAGTGTCATTAAGATCAAACTCAACAGCCAAACATTTAAAAGAAGTTTTCCCAGTTCTCAATAAAGTAAACTCATGCATTTCGCCAGTACCACGATCCATATAAACCAGCTTTCCTCGATCCTCATTTAAAGCATCCATATAAACCGCCAACTGTTTGAGGTAAGAAGATCTAGGCTTCCCTTCCCTCAACTCTTTAGCCTGATAAACCCCATAGTAGGTTTTTACCTCTAATGGCCACCCTTCTTTAAACCTTCCATCTAGGTATCCACTAATAGGCACCCCCATTCTAGTCATTTCTATTCTCTGCTGTCCTTCTTTAACCTCTTGCAAATACCCCATTTTGTCTAATGTTTCCACTAGAGCAACCTCGCACATCCTTGCAGCTATAAACATTGTTTGTTTCTCTGCTTCCATCGGATTGGTTGGTTTTGTTCCGATCCATGAGTGGTAAAGATCAAACAAAGGCTTTTCACAATCAGTAGCCCAGAAAGAAGTTCTCTTGTGTTCCTTCCCTTGATCCTCTGCTGATAGGAATTCTTGAATCTGTGTTGTAAGAAATTTATTTTGATCCATCTTGTGGGTGGTTATTTTTTACTCCGCACCTTGAACAGAAATTAACAAAAGGCAACATTTCCTCCTTACAACCGCTACATTGATTTAAAGGCACAAGCTTGCTTCCACACTCATAGCAATACTTTTCTTCGTCGCCGAACCCCATTACTTTTTCGCATTTATTACAATACATTTTGTGTTTGGGTTAAAGGATGGGTAGTTAGAGCATCGACTATTTGGTCATTTATTCCAGTGACCATCTCTCCCCGATCAAGCTGCTCATCCATTCGCTCGAGGTTTTCCATGTATAACTCTTTGAGTTTTCCCATGTTGTTTTGGTTAAGATTATTACAACCTTATAGTACCAGTCTTTACCAGTGTTTACAAGCCCTTCTTTAATCTTTTTTAGTTGACGAAACTTGATTTTCCCTTCGTTTTATGTAATATAATAAGATTGCAAATGGGTTAAAAGAATTTGCATGGTCATGTACCGCTAAACAGCTCCGAGTCACTGCTCAAGAGCCAAACCCAACCGCATCTTGATAGCATACAGGAGCTTTTTAGTTAAGAAAAAGCCACCCTTTCAGATGGCTAATTCCCCTCATTCCTACGAAAACCCTAAAGATTCACGTGGTTTCGTTGCCTATTATACACAGCTGTATAGAATATTAGTAGCTTTTCAACTAGACTCATTTTAAAATTGTTAAGGACATTCAAAATATTTTAAACTTGCTTTCCAATTCCCATAGAAGGTCACACCTCCTTTATAGTAGTCATAACACTTTTGAATCTGCCACTCTGGATCAGTGAAGAATCTTTCATCATTCACCGCATCTGGATGCCACTTCTCATTTATGCCACAAAACCCCCAATCGTAACTGCCATCCTTATTTTGCCCATGCCTTCTATCAGGAGTCCAAAGAGCATTTTCTGAATTAAGCAACGCAAGGAAGTGAGTGTCATTATTACTGATCCTAGCAGCTATCCGAACATACTGTTGCTGATCTTCATCTACATCCTTTTTGTAGCATAGTTTTTCAGAAGGTTTCGCTTCTATTGAAAATCGCATGTAAGCTTTGACTTTGCTGCACAGCCCTCGAGTTCTTTTACAGTATAATCTTCTGGGTTGACCATCTTATTCTTGCACCACTCCCTTTCAATTACACAGTTGTTTATCTTATACATGAGTTTATTCAACTCCCATTTTGCCTGAAAGTTGTCAGGCTGCCCCATGCCTACAGCGATATTGATCGCAAGCCACGAAAGCATTAAGATTGATATTCCTGCCATGACTGGTTTGGTTAGAAGTTTTCTTTTTAACTTCATTGTTACTTGTTCCATGTGTGTTTTTGTTATTTATTTTTATATTTTAAAGCCCAAAGGCAATTGTTTTTATAAACATTCAGGGTGTTTTTCATAAAACTCCTCCACTTCTTTATCTATCCTTTCAATATCTTCTTGTAGAGCAAGGTAAGGGTGCTTTCTGGCAAAATGGCTCTTGCTACATCCACGAACATTTCCAAGGTCATTTTTATATAAAACATAATTATTTCCCTCAATTTCTAAAATCCTTCTATACATATACATGCGCTCATTTAGATAAGTTCCCCCTACTTTCAATTTTGATGCAGTTATTCGTTCTCTCATTTGTTTAAAAGGTTAGAAAATTCTTCATTTTGTTCTGCGATCCTTTTAAGCATTTTGACAGCACTGTTGTCGCTTTTCCATCCCATATACTCTTTGATAGTTCCTAGAGTTGGGATTCTCATATTTTCAGGATCAGTACAAAACCTATAAAGTTTAAGTTGTTTATCAGTCATTTAAAAACAGTTCTTATAAAATTGTATTACTTCTGGTAAGCGTAAAAACAAGAGAGTGGCAATAGTTCCATATAGAAACAACGCCACCGCTATCATTAGAATCTTTCCCCATTCAGTCCGATACCTATTTGTAGGTTGATACAAGGTTCTGTGCATTTCGTTTTAGTTAAGATATTACGCCTATATAGTACCAATGTTTACAAGTGTTTACAAGTGATTCTCTGGGTTTTCTCCTAAATAAAAAAAAGCAAAAGTATTTGTTTATCGTGAAGCAGGAGCATAGGCTTACAGTAGCTTTGCTTATATATACAGCTATCCTATAGTAGCATCACGCTCTGTATCCTATTTCGGAGAGCATATAAGACCGTTTTCATGGCTTTGCGTGCCTTGCTGTTCCCAAACAGATTTTACTTGTGCGTCTACTTTTATACTTCCACAAGTCCACTTAAGGAGGGGCTATATCGCTCGCTATCGCAGAGGACACAGATAGGATTCTGTAGCTAGGTCTTTTTACGCCCCCTAGTGACATCCCACAAGTCTTTGCTAGGCGTGGAGACAAAAAAAGATCTATCTCCTGCGACCACCTGAATCAGATGATTTTGCGACGGTAAGTCGCATGAGATAAACCTCTTTCATCTAATTCAATTATGTCGCAACCCCATTATAAAGCAATCACACTCAAAGTCAAATTTAAAACAAAGAGCGACCCATAGAGTCGCCCCTTGCCATCTTAACCAAAACCCGAAGTACGGGAAAAGGCATATATAGTTTAAAACAAATCACTCAATTTATCAATCACAACCATCGCTCTATAAGCTGGCATCTTATCTACCTTCCCTATTATCTTTAAGTTTTTGAGTATCTTTTGAAACTCTAACATGTCTATTTCAGCATTCGGATCTTTAGGCGCCATTCCTAACTTCACAGCTTTCTCCCAGGAATCCCTAGCCCATTCAGGTATTACTTCTTGTTTGCTCAACCACACCCAAGGATCTAAATAATAACTCTTTACATACTGTTTAGACTTGTTAGATGGGTAATAACACCACTTGCGCCAATGTTTCGCCTGTTTTATAGCCATATCACGATTAAACACCTCAAAATGTAAATGAGGACTCCCAGTACCACTGTTTCCCAAATATCCAATCAATTCTCCTTCTTTTACATACTTCGCAACCTTTATCCCATCAGCAACTTCTTTCAAGTGTGCATATCGTGTGTAATTGCCGTCTGCGTGGATTATAATCACAAACCACCCTAGACCTCCATTATTGTTATTCTTCCATGTAGGAGCGGGTGAAACATACTCTATATGCCCTGCTCGTGCCGACACTACATCTTGTCCATAATCTTTCCATCCATACGACCAATTGAAGTCTATTCCAGGATGGTAGACTTTGTGTTTGCCATAATACTCCAGCCAATCAAGACCAGTTAACGGCATTGAATACTTTGTTGGATACATATAATTTGGTTAATTATAAAGTCCCTTTAAAGAGTTTTACTTCAAATTCTCCTTTTTTATTTTTTAAAACCGTTAGATTATCTACTGAATGGAGTGGGCATTCCACTTCCACATACGGGAAATCCATTGAAATCTCGCCATCACTCATTCCAACTACAGGATATTGAACAAAACCACCCTTTCCAACAACTTTAACAGGTCTATAAAACACCTTTCGGTGGAATTCTGATTTTTTAGCCATATTTTAAGGTTACATATCCATTATTTGAGCGAGCATCTTGAGTCCATTATCCCCATTCGCTCCCTTGTTTCCGTCTTGTCCAGAGTAGCCTGTCCCTGCACCATTCCCTCCTCTACCTCCTCCACCTCCAACTCCACCTTCATTGTTTATTGTTCCTCCGTTATCTGTAAATACACCTTTGCTTAAAATTATCACATCAGCTCCTCGACCTCCATCACCACCATCACCTCCAGCACCTCCGTCCTGGTTGTTGTTTCCAACCTGTCCATTACCACCATCACCACCATCGCCACCTTGTCCATTTACAACAAGCGTTGATGCGAGAGTGACCGTTCCAATTGTTTGAATTATTAGGGGAGCTGATCCAGCTTTTCCATCACCTCCGTCACCTCCAGCCCCTCCTTTCCCTCCGGAAGCACCTCCTTCCGCTCCTCCGAATCCACCTTTTCCTCCGGTTCGACCATCCCCACCTTTTCCTCCTTTTCCTCCGTTCGCCACACCGACTGAATTTGTACCAACTCCACCAACTCCGCCAATTCCTCCAACTCCGTGTAATCCAGCACCTCCTTCTCCTCCGATTCCGCCTGGGTTTCCGACACCACCAATTCCTCCGACCCCTCCATTTGTATACCCATCCCCTCCTTTTCCACCGACTTTGCCAGTATAAGACTTGTCACTTTGCCCCGAATTGCCTCCGATACCGCCATTCCCTGCATTTGCACCAGAAGCTCCACCAACACCGCCCATAGCTCCCTGCGCTCCGCCACCTCCTTCCGCTCCGCCATTCCCTGCATTCCCACCATTTCCAGTATTATATCCTCCACCAGCTCCACCGCCTCCTCCTCCGTTTCCTCCAAAAGCTCCGGTTGTTCCACCTCCGCCATTCGCACCATTTACAGTCGCAGTCGTACCTCCATTAGTTCCTGCTCCACCTCCGTTTCCTCCAGCTCCTCCTCCTCCACCCCCACCTCCAACAGAAGAATTCCCACCCGATCCAGGAGATCCAGCAGAACCAACTCCGCCAGCACCTCCGACCCCAGGAGTACCACTTGCCGCATCTCCGTCACCCCCATCTCCTCCATCGTAAGTTGCAGATACTCCTCCGTCACCTCCAGCCGAATGAACAAAGGCTGGCCTAGGTTCGCCACCTTGAAGATTGTATCTTCTGGTTGCTCTCGATAATGCGTTATCAACCAAATTTCTCAATTCGATCGTTCCGCTTAAAGCAGAATTTCCTGAATTATTTATAAATCCTCCTCCGTCTTGACCTGTAAAAGCCAAGGTCGCCCCATTTGAAAGGCTCACAGAAGAATAGTTGTATATCTGATCTGTATTTATTGTTGTTGTTCCTGCTCCGATTGATAAAGCTCCATCACTCCCAGCTCCACCGAACTCATCGCCCTTCTTTACTAACTCAAAGTTTGTTCCGTCATACATCACTATCACCAATTCCCCAGACCTGATCTCTCCCTCAATAGGATCATCCCCATTATGTTTAAAACTTATCGCTCCGATTGTGTTCACATTCAAAGTGGAAGCTCCTGTAATAGAGAATCCAGCATTGAATTTAATTATATCCCCTGCTGTATAAGCAACATATTGAGCGTCTATAGCCAAGGTTTGAACATCCGCCGCTCCGCCAGAAGTGGCATAATCACCCGCATTTCTTATCAGATCCAACCTTAAAGCATTTCTTTCTGCAGCCGTTATAATATCATTAGCCGCTACTGTTGATGAAGTTAAAGCCATATTTAAGCGTCGTTAAATGTAATTATACTTTGTACGTTTAAAGTTTCTACATTCGATTTAGTTATCGACTGTGTAAACCTATTAAATAATTGCCCTGTATCAGCCCCAGCACCTCCATCTATAAACATCCCATATTCTTCATAAGTTCCAGTTGTTTCAGTAGCTGTAAAAAAAGTTTCAATATAAGCAACATTGCTCGCATCTGTTCCTGAACTCAAAGCCTTTCTATATACCTCCGTCCCTAAAGTAGCATCAGCAACAGTAGGTGCAGCATTACTAGATCCCAACGCTGTATAGTTTACGTTTCCTGTATAAGTATTATCACCACCTAATCTTTGAGCTAAAACACTCCTACCAACTGTAGTTGTTATGTTATCCACTACAAACTCCTGTGTCTTAAATTTATGTAAACGATCAATATGGAATCTATATTCATCCCACAACTGTTTTAACAGTCCTCTGGTGGCTTCACCCGTTTTAATCAACAACTGTCGTGCTAGGTGGCATTCCTCGAGCCTACGCTCACATTCTTGGGCCTTCTCATTGCGAACATCACATAAGGTAATTATATGAGTTCCTTTCGTCTTTAAAGTTTCATTGGTTTCCATAATAGTTTGTTACATTATATATTTTAGCACTTTTAACCGAAATCGGCTAGATCGAATCTGGTTGTCAATGGTTGTCCCACCGAGGTTTCAAACTTCCAAGTTCCTGCTGGGTAATCAACTGCGGTATTGACATCAGCACTTTCAACGGTTTCACCAATAGTTGCCCTTTCATCCCCACCTTCAATAGTTGCAGTGCTTACATCATCACTCTCAACATCTTCATCGGTACTTACATAAGTTTCGACTATATCATCAATATTTAATTCAATCTTGTCTTGAGTAGCCAAAAGCTTCTGCATAAATTCTATCCATCCAAACAAGGTTGTTCCGAATGTAATCTTGTAAGTAAAATAATCTGAAAACTCTCCACCTTTTTCTGTCATAGAAACCTTTTGAACAACATAAGTTTCATCCAAAGACCTGTTGGAATCTGTTATAGTTAAAAGCTGCCCTGCCTTAATTCCACATTGATCAGTCGAAGCACTTCCTAAAATAGTTGCATTTGCAAATTCACTCACCCTTGCCTGTGCTATCGCCAAAGCAGTTCCAACATCTTCAATATTCCTGTCCGTTATCGGATCCAGGTCAAAAACTCCATCCCCTAAACCGAGAGCTTTCAATGCATTCACGCTCCCGTTATCCTGGTATTGTAATTGGATAGGCACTCTTTCATAGTATTGAAGCAAGATTCCATCCCCCGCATTTAAAGTGGTTTCACTTGAAGTAGCCCTAACAGATTTCTCATTTGAATTGTAAACATAATCAACAGTCGTTTCATCCACTAACCCTTCAATTCCTGCTGTTTTAGCAACGGTGAAGAAAGTAATCGTATCTGTATTCGTCTGCCCCGCTATCGCTTCAACGGTAAAATTATCAGGATCAACATAAGTAATTTCTCTCACCTCCGCAGCTCTAGTTTGATTTGTAATATAATCACCAGTCACTAAAGTATGTCCTGTGACTTTTATATTCGTTGTGTTAGTACCAGCCTCCGCAGCATGAGTGTCCGATTGATCATCAATAGTTACAATAAGCCCAGAAAACTTTCCCTTCGCCAACCAATCCCTCAAAACACCATCACCAGGAAACGCCTGGCTGTACAAACTGTCCGAGATCTTCTCCCCACCTCTTACAATAACCCTATTCCCTATCTGGCTCGCATCAACCCCTATTTTTAATCTTGTGAAGTTGTCCGAGGTTTCGGTAAAAGAAATAGGTGAAGGATCAGCTTCTTTATCTTTAAAATGTATCTGTCTTAAATAATCTATCCACCAAACATATTCCCATGTTTTAGAAAGGCTCTGCATAAAACCAGTAGGCTTTAATTGAGGGCTTCTTATATCATCAAATTCAGGAGTTTCTTCTACATGAGGATAGTGCTTGAAAGCCTGATTATCCATAAACCTAAACCCATCAAATTCGATATTTGAATCAGCAGTTTCCGTTATCACTACCGCTATATAATCAAAAGCAGTCCAATCAGGAGTCCCAACTATTGCATCATATTCTGAAAGTTTTAAATAAACATAAGTCCATTCATTATCAGTAGGCACAATATCATACCCAGTATAATTAGCAGAACTACTTCCAATCCTAACGTCAAACCCACTATTTTTTGTAAAGTCATCACATTTATACCAGAACCCCAAAAGACCTTGAGTTGGTGAGGCAGAAGCAGCCCCTGTATAATCAGAAACATCAGTCGAAACAGGCGAAGCGGTAAAGGTCGCAGTCCCTCCAGCAAAAGTCCAAGGAAACCCACCAGCACTTGTTCCTTCCCTGTTAGTCACATCATTAAAAGTAGGATTATCCCCGTCCCCGGTTTCTATCCATTCAGCCCTCAAAGCGGTTACATTCTCATAACTCATCGAATCAATAGTATGATTCCTGTTTATAACAGTATTTGTAAAATCATTTATAATATATCTTGAATCCCTATCTTCCCACGAGTCCGAGATCAATTTCTTATCAAATATTTTTGAGTAGTCAACACCCGTAACATTATACTCCAACTGATCCAATGTTTGGATATTCTTATCACCCACCCTGCCAACAACACCCCCAAAAGAAATTTCTCCAATCTTATCGCCTTGCACAACCGACCCACTAGGAGCAGCGACTAAAACTATCTGTAAATTAGACTCATCGTAAGTATCAACAGTCACAGTTTCTTCGTCCGAGTCTCCTATTCGTATTTGTAACTCTTGCCCTGGATAAAACATACCAACATCCATTTGATAATTTCCATCCAAGGTAACAGTAACCCCACCAAAACTTGCAATAGTATCTCCTTTATAAATTCTCAAGTCAGTATTCTCTACTGGCTTGGTTGCACCATCAACTAAATCAAATTTGCACGAATCTGCTCTCTGTTGGATCTCATTCTTGATCTGTAGTGAGCCTGATTTGTAATCCGAAGTATTGTCAACATCATCGATGTAAAGGTAAATCATACAACCTTGGTTGATAATTGTAATTTTCTAGTAATAATATCTGCATATTCTTCTGCAACTTCCTCACTAGAAACAGGTCCATAAAAATTAAAAGTATTCCCTCCCATACTCCCTGCTAGATTCTTCTGTTGGGCAGCATTTAAAACAAGCTCACCTGGAGTTAGCATAGCTGGCACAACATCAGTCCCTTTCGAAATAAATGCCCCACCTGCTGCATATTCAGGTATGATTCCACCTCTTGCCTTCCCTATAATCCCTCCCCTGGACTCATTGTAAGTTTGAGTATCAGCAAACCCAAGTGTCGCAATTTCTTTGGCAGTATCTATAGCCTTACGCAACAATGTTCCAAGCCAGTCAATGGCCCTCTTTACCGCATCAATTATCCCTTCAACAGCACCCACTATCCAATCAGTAATAGGTTTCATTGCAACCTTTATATCTTCCCATACCTGCATCCAGAAAGCAGAAATTTCATCCCAATCTTTATACAATTTCCACAACGCAACACCTACTGCAACAATTGCAGCAATAATCCACACAATAGGATTGGCAGCAATAAATGTCAACACAGTCCCAAAGGCAGTTGCAACCACAGTCACCGCACTAATAGCCAAAGCTAAAGGCCCTAACGCTGCTGCTAGCCCCATTATAACCAAGATAAACTTTTGTGTCCCATCATCCAAATCTCCAAACCATTGCAACATACTTATAGCCACACCTATCACCCAGTTAAAAGCAGGTAGTAATTTCTCACCAAACTCTGCTGCAAGTTGCTTTGAAGTTTCCTGGAATATTCTCATTTGATTGGCTGCACTCGCCTGCGTCCTTTCAAAATCTCCTTGGGCAGAAGTAGTCGCAGCCATTACAAAAGCATATCTAATATTTACCTTTTCTGCTTGAGTCATGTCCGCTATATTCCCTTGAATCCCTTCTGACAACATAAACGCTTCAATATTTGCTTGGGTCATTACTACTCCCAAATTCTTCAAACTTTCAGTTTCTCCAGTATAAATTGATTTCAAGGCAGTTTGAGCCATCTCCTGCCGGATATTCTTAAACGAAGCTAAATCCCCTCCCAATTGAGTCAAGGATGTAGCCATTTCTCCTGCTGCATCTGTAGCCATCCCCATTCCAGTACCCATATCAGAATACAAAGCAACACTATCAAGAGCTGTTTGACTAGCCATCCCCATGCTTGTAATAGAATCCTCACTCCAATCCTTTATAGCCTGTGCTGAATCCCCAAAAATCACATCTATTTTACTATTTGTTTCCTCCAGATCCGAAGCAGCTTTTATCATAAAACCACCCATCGCAACTATAGGAAGCGTGACTTTCATAGTCATGGACTTCCCAAGCTCTTTCATCTTGCCACTCATCTTTGTTACCTTGTCCCCTAGTGTCTTAACAGAATCACCAGCCTTCTTCATCGCAGCAGATGTATTGTCCTTTGCCTCTATAACTATTTTAGCGGTTTCTGCCATCTTTTCGGTTTAATTGTTCTTGTAGTTTGTTGTTCTCTGCCATTATCAGCATGATCCCCTGCATCCTCTTTGCCTCATAATCTTGCCAGTTAAGGCCAAACTCCTGGCTCATCACATAGTCAACATTTTCTTTACAGTTTTTAAATCCCCTGACAGCCCTTATTATTTCTGCTCTTTTTTTTTATCAAGGTTCATCTTGCTAGTAATGGCAATGTTGATCTTATTCACACTTTCCACGTCCAACATCATGATATTTGCCTCTGTAACCTCGGCAACCTCACCATCAGATCCTTTCAAGTTCCACTCCTTAATAGAGTTAACAAGTACATTTTTCCCCTTCTGAACATCTGTCGTATCAGTTTCTCCGACCATTTTAGTCATGTCGGCATAAGAGTACATAGAGGGAATTTTTACCCACTCCCCATTCCCTAGATCAATTTTTTCCAACTTGGAATTGTCTATTAAAGGCATAGTATTGTTTGGTTAAGATTTATATTAGTAGCTTGCGACATCATTCACAAGAAGTGCCACATGAGAGCATCCTAGAGAAGTATTGTAGAATGAAGTAAAAGGCACTTCCTCATTCACCACATCCTCTTGTGCAAGACTTAATTGATAAGCATCGAATTGAACTTCTGGATATAAACTTCTGAACTCATAATACATTCCAGTTGATCCTATCTGATTCCCGACAAGGTCAACATCAATCGCCTGTGCAGTATTTACTCTTAAATGTCTGTAGTAATTTTCATTCTCGTTATGAAGTACAAACGTCCCACCACCTGTAAATCCTTTCTGTAGAATATCTGATGGGAATCTATCTTCAAAATCTGTTCCAGTAGCGGCATGACGAGGCTCTAATTCATTTTCTACAATCATTGTGAAATCTTGGCAATCGAAGGCAGAAAGGTTATCAACATCATCCCCAATATTCGCAGTCGCTCCACCAATCCAGCAAAATTCTTCATCTATTGTGTAGCTAGGTGTTAAAGGTGCCAATAAAATCAAATCACCAACCGCAGTCGAAGTTTCAAGACCTGTTACAGTAAAAGTAGTAGTAGTAGGAATCGTTGCAACAGCATGAGTTTTCACACTTGCAGCACTAAAATCCAAGAAACCAGTACCAGCTCTATATAACTTTATTGAATCCGCAACAACCAATCCATGTGTTTGATCTACGGTAATTGTTTGCGCTCCACCAGCAGCAACAGTCACCGCAGTAACCCTCGCTTGTCTAAACTCACTTTGAGCGGTCATGGTTACATCCGCAGAAACTATATTATCAGCCTGTCCAAGTGCATTCAACGAGTGAAACCTACACCCCATATATCTAACACCCCTGTCAGCATAATCTTTCTGTACTGTATAAGTTTCATCAAGAGCAACAGGAGCTTGCCCCAAATGCCCATAAACCGAATTGTTAGAAGCTACAACAACAGCAGTTTTATTTCCAACCACCGATTCAGTAATTGTTTCTCCATCTGTAAACTCGCCAGTAGGAGAGTCTATCAAGATAAACTCTTGATTAAAATGAGCCACTACTGTCGCAGTCTTTGCTGAAACCGAACCTGTAATAGTAGAACCAACAGAAAAATCCCCTGAAAAGGTATTACAAGTCATATAATTCCCTGATGTTACCCCTCCATAAAGACCATTTAAAATGTACCCGAATGTTTTAGGTTCAACATTAAAACTGATATTTCCAGTCGGTGCAGGAATCTTATTTTTAATAGCTCTTAAATTCACAGCCCTGGTGCCACTAATAGGCATTGAAGGAGTATAAGGGTATTCAGACGATATCCCCTCACTATTAAAAGGAATAAAAGTCGTTGGTGTAAGAGCCGTGTTAGCGGTAACCTCTTTTATTAGAGATAATGCTCCAACTCTTGAGTATGTTTCTGGCATGATATTTTATGTTATAGATTATTTTTTAGATTTCTTTTCTTCCTTCTGCTCCTTCTTCAATTCCTTTACTTCTTTGCGAGCATTCTCTTTCTTGACCTCCTTCGCATGACCTCTTTTCAAAAGTAGATCGGCAAGATCATCATTCACTCGAACCTCTTGCCCCTTCTTAAAAGCTGGGCTGTTTGGGATCGAAACATTCTCTTTTAGTAGTATCAGTTTCATAATGTTTTTTTGGTTAGTTATATTTTAGCACGTTTCCATGCAATAATTAAGATCTGTTCGTCAACTTCGTCATCATACTGAAAGTCAAAGTCCCTTTCATATAAAGAGTACCATTAACAATATTGTCAAAATCATAGTTGATCGCTATGTCATTGTTGAATAAATAATTAGTTCCCTGAATATTCCTTCGCAAAGTCCCAAGTATAGTCGTTGCCTTTGGAGTTCCATTAGCCTCTCTTTCTTCTATAAGATCCACTAGAGCCTTTTGAGCATCAAGAATGGAGTCAGCCTCCACTCCTGCAGTTGAAACCTTCTCAAATCCACTCATAATAACATCTATGCCTACCGAGAATCTATATTTATCCCTTGCTGTTGTTAGTTCATCACTTACTAAAGTTGTTCCTTCTGCATATACGCAAATCGCAGGCAAATACGCCAATGGCAGGTTGTCAACTTTCCCAACATAATATTTTTTTACTGCAGTCGTACTCATGGCGGTTGCCAACAATCCTTTTATTTCAGCTAAAGCTAATTGCATATTATTTTATTAGTTTTTTTATATATTCTTCGAATCTTTTTACTACTATGTTTATCACTTCTCTATTGATCCCAAGCATCGGTCTTTTACCCTGATTATATTTGAAGTATTTCACGTTATTACTCACTATTAGTTTAACGCTGCTAACCTTCTTTTGAAATCCTTTCTTTAATGCCCCAGTCCAAATCAAAATCTTACTTGTCGCTATCGGTGAATTTGAGTAATGTCCCCTCCTATTTAATCTGGCATCCATTGTTGAAGGACTCAACCCAGCCCATTTAGAACCAATCGCAGATCCTTGTGTCTCAAAAACTTTCTCTCCATAGAATTTAACAAGATCATCTCCCACCTTATTCAAAGGTTCTTTAAAGTTTTTAAGCCCAGTGCTTATAGTACCAAGTTTTTTTATCACCTGCTTATCATCCATTTTGATTGAGATCTGCATTAAAATTGTTTATTCATTGTTATTTTAGGTGCTGTGCTATCGGTAGCGGTGTCAGCCGAACTTGTATCATTAGGGTAAAAGGCTGGTAATATAACATCACTAACAGCCAATTCATCCCCATTAGTATCATATAGTTTAATCTTCCTAGTTCGGATCTGTTCGAGCAGATCTAATTGTCTATTGAATTCATCAATAATATCAACCCCAGGCATAACTTCAATATTAGTGTTCTGATCCATAAAAATCAAATAACACGCAATCTTGATACTCGCCATTCGGATCAAAGGCGGTGTTTCAGATAAAGGCAAGGAATAAGCATCACCAACCTTTCCATCAATAATTCCATCAGCTTCCTCAATACGATCATCCATGTAAGAGCCAGGAATCAATGTGTCATTTTTGAACGGACTAGCCGCTCTCACTTCTGCTTCTAAAGAATAAGCCATTATTATTTTAAGGTTATAGGTTCTACAGTTTTAAATCTGTTATAAACATCCCAGCATCCTTTTAAGAAAGCACCAACACTCATCAACATCATTTCGGTATTGATCTCCCCAAGAAGAAGTTGAGCGATAGCGGTAAACAATCCTGCCAAGGCAAGAAAGAATCCACCCCACACTGTCTTGGACTTGAACATTTGTTTTGCTGTTTTTTTAGCCATTGTTTTATTGGTTATTTAATTAATATAGCTTCTATCCTATACGCAATCGCTGTAACCTCATCCAACTTCGCCTGTAAATGTGGCAAGTGATTATCCATTATCTTCTCAATCGCTACTTGGTTGGCTTCAATAGCCACTTGGTTGAGAGCGATATTCTTATCCACTGTGGCAAGGAATATGCAGAACATAATCACCAACGGGATTAGCCTGACCGTTTCATGCCATAGATTTATTTTTGGCGTTTCCATATTTATTGATTATTGGATTATTGGTGAAAATTTAAAGTTACGATACTTGCCTCCTACTGCTGTTGACCAAGCAAATGCAACATTAGAAGATGTGTGTGGTGCAGCATCAGCTACGGAATATCCTAGTGGAGTAGCAGTATATGTCTGTCCATTATCTGTTGAGTGATACATTGTCCAAGTTGTTCCATCACGAGTTAATCTAATTCTATACCAAGTGTTCAAAGAGAATGTTCCACTAGATTGTTGTAATAATGTTGCCCCAGACGTATCTCTGTAAAGCTCGAATTTCTCTGTACTAGCAAAGTTGAAATAATACGAATTAGTATTAGTCCCCAGAGTGCCAACAATATCTGACATCAGGACGAAGACACTAGAACCTGCATCTGCTGTCTTGTAAATATCAAACTCCCAAGCCCCATAGGCTTGCTTTGAATCCCTGAATACCTTGCCTGTCGCTATACAATCTATGTGCTTCTTGCCATCACTGCCTCCATTATTGACAACCTTCCATGTCCCTGAATCAATCTCCCAATCCGCATTACTTAAAAACCCTGTAGTTTCATTCGCTACACTTTCGTTCCACCCTTTACCATCAGCTATGTAAACTGGGTCGGAATTAGGTATTTCTTGTACAGTTATGTCATCCCAAGCCGTATATCCTGATGTTTGTCCAGAATGATATAATAAAAAATCTTTAGCAGAATTATCCCAAGTCTTAACAAAATCAAAATACTGCCAGTCAGTCGATAATGTTCCAGTCCACAAAGTTGTTGTGAAGTCATTTATCTGTGGTGTCCAAGTGCCATCACTTTTCGCCCAACCTGTTATTCTATAGGTTTTACCAACTTCTACTGTATTATTCACTCTAGCTCCTGGACCAGGAGAACCGTTATAAGCCACCTTCAAATACTGACTACCTGAATGTGGAGTATCTGTTTCCTTTGTCAATGTAGCACTCTGCCACGCTACATAGTCTGTTGTCCCTACTGCTTCCATATCACCATCTGGCATTAGGTTTCTTTCTGGGTTACTCAATCGCTGTATGTCTACTCTGTCGTAATGTCCTTCTTGTAACCCTTCTTCGTATAATTGAGAGGCTTCCGAATCGCTTACATCTACATTTAACACTCCAACAAAAGGGGATGTGCCTAGAAACCTGTCAGAAGTATCCGTCCTTTGCCCTAAAAACATTCCCGCTGCGCCATTTATAGCTCCATTGCTTGTATCTATAGCCTTTTCGCCATCTACATACAAATCAGGAATATCTATCCCAGGCCTTTTTACCCAAATATAATAATGAAATTTGTCATCAGCAAGATTAACATCTTTAGACTTCTTGAAAACTGCACCATTGTACCACATTGTCACTAAATGCCCAGAAGTATTCAATTGGATTGACATAGCATTTGTACCACTCACTGACCCAGCAAATACTGTTCTTACAGAAGACACATCGCTACATTTAAAACATCCAAAAATGGTGCATCCCGCCTCATAATCAACAGATGTCCCCAAGCTTATTGCATCATTAGTTCCATCAAAAGTCAAAGCTCGTCCTTTAGGGCTGTTGGACCAGGAAGGAGTACTGATAAACGTGCCATCTGAACCATTGCCCCCTTGGTTAGATATAGTGCCTAATCGGAAATCCCAATAGCCGACCATATTTGCTCTGTATTTTTCTTTTATCATATTTTATAAGTTAATTTTTCTAAAGGCTTGATCTGATAACCACTTTACTTGTGTTTCAGTAAGCTCATTCATGGTGACGAAAGGATATTTTATATCTCCAATCATAGGAGTGCTGGCGAAAGTTGTTGCCCTTATGCCAATAGCGGCTGCATTAGAGCTATTCGTCAGCCCTGCATCCCAACTAACCAGTGAAGAGCCTTGCAACACGCCATTTATATAAACCTTGTCCCCTGCAGCCGTATCAGAGCCATCATAGGTACAACAGATGTGAGCCCATTGCCCCACAGGCAAAACTCCATCAGAAAAATTATACTTATGATAATCATTTGCACTATCAGTAAACTGAAGCCCCACCGTCCCATCTGCAAGGATCGTTACCAACCAATTAAGATCATTTTCTATAACAGTTAGATTCGTCCCCAATTCATCCACCTTAACAAGCGCTCCAACAGATATAACTTCCGACACATCATTTAATCCCAGCGGGGTATATGCATTTATTTTAATATATTCGGTCCCTGTAAAACTTGCACCATTACCTTCAAGTAATTCAGGAAAAGTTGCTGGCGTTGTCCCATCACCCCACAAAAACTGATCGGAATTTATCAACCCCAAGTTTGGAGTAACGTCTTTCGTGACTCCTGGATCATAATAGCGAGTTTTTAAATCCAACCATATTTCTGAATTTTCAGGAGTAGGTTCTTTGAAAGTTAGTTGTGAAAACCTGTCAGACACCTCACCCTCGGTAAGCTCTTTATCATAAATACTAACCCCTCTAAAAAGTCCATTTGCATAAGAAGCTGAATATCTCCCAATCCAAACATCATGCTCTTGTTTCTCCATTGCCACATAACTTCCCTGATTTGCCCCTACACTAACATCATCAACCTGAACTCCATTAAGGTAGATCTTTAACCCAGCCTCTGTTGACGAACCATCATAAGTGGCTACAAGATGAATCATTTGGCCTTCATAGGAGGTAATGGCTGTGTTGTAAGCCCTTCCTATCCGACAATCAGCTACGCTTTCATCATGGCATTGGATATAGACCTTGTCCGTAGTTGCTACATAAAACAACCACTCTGCATCAACATTATTTACCCCCTTTGAAGCGATTGTGAAAGAGGTAGCATCTGTCATCATGCCGAAAAACTCTATCGAAAACGGACTATCCGTTATTCCATCCCCAAAACTATACTTATATTCATCCGCTGGTGTCGCATATTGAGAAGTTCCATTTAATGTCATCCCATTATCAACAACAGGCACATTTGTTAAAACAACTCCATTATCAGTAACATACTGATTATTTATAAACTGTTCTCGGAAGACAACCCCCTCCGCTCCAATTTTTGGATACTTTAGTCCCATAATTTAATTTGGTTATTCAGCTTCTACTGGCTCGATTGCCTCAACAACAACTGGTTCTTGATAATTTTTATACCCCTTTATTTCGTTATAAAGTTGTACAACCTGCTCTCTGTAAAGACCCTCCTCTTCTGCGATCTTCGAGATGTCTTTTTTAGGTGCAAATAGTTTCGCATAAACAGCTTCAACCTTCGCTTTGGTCATAACAGGCTTTTTAGGCTGTAAAACCTCAACAGGGGCTAAATCTGCATCAATCTTTGCTTGTTCTATGTGCTTGCTTAACACAGGACATAGCTTTGTGTAATCTTTCATAATTTTACAAGGTTAATAAATTAAACTGCTTCTAGCTCTCCACCATCAAGCCCTCTCCACTCTATACGCACGGTTATTTGAGCATTTATAGGCGCATCGGTAGTTGAATAGGTGAATCTAATGTAAGTATTGGCTCCAGTCTTTTGAACTGCCATAAAGCCATTGAAAGGAGTCGACCCTTCATATGTTTGCTCTACAAGTGCGCCATTAGTAGCATCCGCTACCTCAAAAACATTTGCTGCTAGTCCTGATTTAAAGATACAAGACCCCACCGCAACTCCGCTCAATACTCCCGTTGCTGCTGAAATCTGTACCGCACTGGTGCTATCATATAAATCAAAAGACGCTGCCGTGCAATTTGCCAGCGTGGTTGCGTCCGTTACCTCTCCATAAAGTCTAAAAATCTCCACACAACCAGTTATCTGAAATATATTTTCACTGGCTGTTGTATTGTTCGCACTTAAAGTTATCACCTTCTCCGTTAGGTGTCCCGAATTTCTGTGTAAGTAATCATGTACGGAATCAGACTGTTCCAAGGTTTCATCTATAGACTCATTCATCGCTGCAACCGTTGCTCCTGTACTTCCTGTAATTGGCATATTATATTAGGTTAAAAATTAAGCTGCTGTTATCGTCCCTCCTGGTGCCGCTGGCCTCCATAAAACTATCCAACTAATCTCTCCAGTAGAACTTGCCGAACAACTCATATCTATTGTTCCGCCTCCTACTAAAACTGGATTCCCTTGCCCCTCCCAAGCTGCTCCTGTTGAAGAAACCATTGGATTGGCAAAAGTCCCAGTAATAGAATACTGTTGTCCTGGTCCAGCATTATCTATATCAATAGTTGAACACAGATCTATATCTGGCCCTCCCGATGGATTTGCCACCAGTTTAGTGTTGTTTGGTTGATTTTGAATTTGAGTTGTTACAAACCCAAAAATCTGGATTATCTCTACAACCCCTGACACAGTAAACAATGACAGAAGGCCCGACTGTGCAATAGCACCAGGATCCCTACTTAATACATTGGCATTCGAGCCCAATAAAAGTGCTTGCAACACCGAATACACCGAATCACCCGCTGGTGTGTCTGTTTTATTCCCTACAACATCGCTAGATAATACATTGGAAGCACTATCTGCTGTTGGGACATATTTTTGTCCTGTTCTTTTAGGCATAATTTAATTGGTTATATGTTAGTAAAGTTTCTTGGTATATACTGTGAAGTCAGCATCATTATTCCCTCCCGCTGTAGTTATTGTTAGCTTTACATATTTAGCCACAACACCATCTTGTGTCATAAGGAAATCGTCTGCTGTCCAACTCGCCACTCCAAACCAATCTAACCCTATATCTTCCCATTCAGTAATACTCACAGGAGCTGTTCCATCATCTCTTAAAGTTACATCAGCCGTTACAGTAAAGGTATCTGCTCCAGCATCTTTGATAAACTGGAAAGCACAATTTCTTGCACCATCCATGTCAAGATATATCTCTGCTGGTGAAGCATTGGCCACATTAGTCAAAACACTCTTCCCTTCAACATGCTTTTCTGAAACTGGACTCACTTCATAAACCTTTTGTGAATCTGTCCCTGAATCATAACCATCAGTTTGAACCAGCAGATGTCTATCAATTGCCATTGCTAACACCCCAGTTTCACCATCAGCTACATCATCTCCTGCTGCTGTATATTGACCGAATACTGGTTGTCCTGAACTAGTCCCTAAAGTAAACGCAGACTCGTCTACAAATACAGAAGGCTCTAATCCATCAACAGCTTCTCCAATAAATCTCAATTGAGCATGTACCCCTCCATCAACAAGTGATGCAGCACCTACGGCTCCAAATTGAGTGTCATCTGTCGCTAAAGTTACAGGCACAGAAGCCGCCATAGCAGCGGTTCCTAAAGCGGGCATCTTCGCATCCATCGAAGTCGTGTCCCCGGCTATAGTAGTCGTATCCCCAAATATTGATACTTGAGTCGCTTCTGTAAGAACATCTCCAGCAGCATCTACATGTTGTACAACCAAGACATGATCCGTAGCCGCTCTCGCTACATTTGCATCTCCAATCAAAGCCCTATCGTCTGTTGATTCATTTTTAAGCTCTACGGCTCCAATCTCTATATCAGCCTCACTTAATTCAACATTGATCAAATTAGCAGGATTGAATATATCTGCTTCTGAAACTTCTATACCTACTATATCGAAATTGTCAGCATTTGTATTATGGATGTAAAGGTTCATTGGGAAAATAGGCCTGTTATCAGCCCTTTCATGTGTCGCTTTCACATCTCCAGCAACTAGAAATTGGACATAATTCTCTCTCCAAACTATCTCATAAAGAACATCTGCGGTATGCCAAGTAGCATCCCAAACAATAGTTGTCGAAGTAGAATTCCCATCCTTATCTATAGTTACAGCCTTGAAAACCGTCCCCGCTATTTCAAATCTAGCAGTCTCTCCTAGAGCTGCATTTTCAAGCCCCCACTCACGAGCATCGCCTCCTGTTGGTGCAGTAGGCACATTTACAGTCATTCTATACCCTCCAAACCTAAATGTCCGATACGCTTTCAATTCAGCAGCACTTATCCTTATATTACTACCCGCTATAGCAGGAGTTCCAGATACTACTTTCCAAAAGCTATCATCTATCCCATACAAGGCAGGATCGAATGAAAGACTGTTTAATAATTGATTTCTAGCCATGATTTACTTTGTTATATGATAAATTTTTTATCTTTAAATAATTTTGCTATATCAGGAGCTACTTCATACTTCTCCCCTTTAAGATAGGCCTTTCCACATTTAACATTCCGTACCATCTTAACTTCAACCTTTTCGGCTGCTTTTTTTACAGGATCCTTACCTTCAATTTTTGTTTTTTTAGCCTTTACTGGCTTTTTTGCAGTTGCCATAATATAATGGTTAATTTTTTAAATCTCTCGGAGGAAGGCTCGAAAGCCCTCCATCCCAAAGATCATTTCTTTGGAGCCTTTTTTGGCTTTATAATCTTGCCCTGCTCCTTCAATGGGTCAACACCCAAGGTTTCACAGACAGAATCAAAGCTTCCATTGAGCTGATGTCGCCTAACTGAAATCTCATTAAGCCGCTGTTGCATAAGTTTGCTTTTAGCTATCAAGGCTTTTTCTTCCTCGAACAGCACTGTAGCTTCCTTTTCAATTGCGACTTTTTGACCTTCCAATTTTGCTTTTAGATCAGTCATGTCTTATAGGTTAAGAAATAAATGTTTAGTCAACTCTTACACAAGAAATGTACACAATTGATGTATCCGCAGCATTACTGTTAATGAGCCTTAAAGATCCACTAGCAGCAATATCATGAGTCACATCATCCACACTGTCAGCCCTTGATATAAGGGTGTCAGAAGCAGCATAAGCTACCGTAGAGGTAACATCAGCAGCCCCATTGTCAATCTTCCAGTTACCTGCATTTCCTGCCTGTGTATCAATTCCCCATGCATCCAATACCCTGAATTTAAAAGGTGCATCAGCATTAAAGATACTTACAGTCGCAGAACCAGCATTTGGTACTGTTAGAATAAACGGAATTCCATATGTTCCAGCAGTTGCAGCAATAGGATCTAACTCCTCACCATTTACATTTGTAAGAGTATTAGTCGCTGCATCAATTGACTTATTAGTCATTGTTACAGTTCCAGCATCCACATAAGCCTTGATTGATTGCTGTGTAGCAACTTGAGTTGCCGAATCAGTAGCCATGTTATCTTCATCTAGTACCGCAGTTCCACTCACCCCTGTATTCAATACAGCACTTGTGAGAGTCTTATTGGTCATTGTTTGAGCAGCATCTAGCCAAGCGAACACATCAGCCCCGCCTGGATCTGAAATTGAAATTGCTCTCGCTCCTGCTGGATCATCCCATGTAAGAGTATAATCAGCAGTAGTTTGATCAAGAGTTACTTGAGTACCTAGAATTGGACTTGTTAGAGTCTTCGCAGCCAATGTTTGAGCAAGTGTGGTAAATACATAAGTATCATCTACATTTGCAAAATCAGGAATTGTAAGCTCTGGTGATCCAACCGTTTGAGTTGTTACCGCATGCACAATATCATTTGCACCAGCTTCAATTTGATAAGTTTGAGTAACTTTTGAAGCAATTCCAGTAGGTAGAGTTGTTGGGTCAGCCCAGACTGGATCTGCTGCTGCACCTTGTGTTTGCAAAATATACCCATTTGTCCCAGCAGCTAGTGGCACCCAGTTAGCACCATCGAAGTAAAGAATATCTCCTTGTGCTTCTCCAGCCATTGTTAGATCAGTTACTGTGAACGCTCCGAGTAAATCCATAGCAGCATCTCCACTTGGAGTTACTAATTCAATAGCAGTTCCACCAGTGTTTACTTTACAGATCTTATCTCCTTGTCCAACTAGAGTTGCAGCAGTATCAGTTAACTGAATCCATGCCGTAGCACCTCCACCTGATCCGATAGCATCGAAGTCAGCAGCCGTAATTGTTCCTACGTTCTCATAAATACCAGTTGAACCTGCTCCAATGTCGGTATCAATAAAGAAACAACCTTTTGCGAACCCAGCTTCTCCATCCCCTGGTACAGTCAGTCCAGTAGCCTTCAAGATCATTCCACTCCGATCTTTTTCGAGTACTGTTACTGCTGTTGTATCTGGAGTCTCCAGATTTCCCAGCGGCTGAAAGCTAGTTGCAATGACTTTTGTTCTAAATCTTTTAGCCATATTAGTGTGTTTTTATAAAATAATGCTTGGGGTGTTAGATTTATGGGCAACACCCCGAAATCCCTATATGTGAGGTTTAAGCATTAAGCAATTGCATCTTCGATCAAGTATGCAAGATTTACATCCATTACATTTTGATCAAAACTTTTTCGGACTCTTACTACATCTGAAACATAAGGCTCATCTCTGTAAGTTTCTACTTTCGCTGGTACATCTGTGAATGTATATCCAAACGTAGCTCCCATTAGAGTTGGTCTTTCTGTTTTGTGAAGTAGCCAGAAGTCTTTAGTCCAGATAGACGCAAGACTTGCAGCTTGTCCTTCATCAGCAGAATCATAGATTGAGTTCCCTACAAGCACCTCATTAAGATTGAAGAACTCTTTTAGGAAAGAACCTAGATCCGCATCGCTCAATTTAGCATTTCCAGTATATCGGACTTGTTCACGAATTTCTGGATGATACTTTAGTTTAAGCATTACATCCAACCCCATAACCGCAGTATTTGGTCTTTTACCAGTCAACGCTTGAACAGCCGTAAGTCCTGTTTCAATGTCATCTAACGGATTTGAGTTGTCATAATCACTCCATTGACTAATTCCAGCAAGTGTTGTGTTGTTAGTCAGTTTAGAGTTGTCAGCCATATAAGCTTGCAACGCTTTTTCTTGGTTGATCGAAATATTATCCATTAGAGTTGCAACAGCATCTCTTTTTGGATCATAAGGATCATCAGTGTTATTTACAAACTCATCTGGTACTTTCTTTTCCAATGCCCTTTCTTGACAAGTGTAAGAACCTTGAGAAACGCTGTAATCAACGCTATTAGCACGAGTTCCTGGCGCTCTAACTATTTGGTCAGAGTAGACTCGTAGATTTTCTGTTCCATATTTCGCATACTTCCCTGTTTTTTCCTTGACTTTCATCATAGGCAGGATCATCTCCGAAATGTAGGAATCGTTTGTATACTTCTGTGAAAACTGTGACAACAGTTTATCCACTTTAGCATCTCCTATATTTGGTAGCATATTGTGTAATTGTTAGAAAATAATAATATTATGCATCTGAAGCTTCCACTTCTCCACGCATGATTGTAACCGCAGCCAAATCTCCCGACCCAGCAGCAGTAAGTGCAACAGCACCATATTCTTCACCAGCAGCATCACAAATCTCCGCTGCCCCAGCGGCAGTTGAAGTAAGGAAGTTTCCTTGAGCGATTGTCTCTGTCTGGATAAGTTTCGAGTTACCGAAAGTCCTAACAATAGCTCCTGTTTGAGCAGATGATCCATCAGGTGCATTTTGCAGAATTCCGAGCATTTTTTCATTAGCACCACAAGCAACAACCAATCCACTAGAAAGTTTTACAAAGTAGTATTGCTTTCCAGATAGGTCTGTTTCAGTTGGGAAAGTTAGATCTCCCTCTGAATTCTCTGGTACTAAAGTTCTATCAGCGATAGCCATAGTATTTCTTTGTTATAAAATAATTATTTAGACAATAGTTGAGCGATAGCCATTTTCTGCGCTTGCTCAATATCATCAGTCTTTCCTTCTTCAAGCAACTTGTCAGCAAGAGAAACCACCTCATCGGCAGTAAACTTGCTTGTAGATGCAGAAGTAGAACCAATAGTTGACAGATCTACTGTTCGGACTTTACCGATCAACCCTTTAAAGGCTGTTCTTTGTTCCTCTGATAGACCAATCATAAAATTAACGACTTCTTCGACGTTGTCATCGAGAAAGCCAACCGAATTAGCTTCTGAAAGCACGAGGGAATCTTCCACATCTTCTGAAAGATCTTTAACATCAAGCTTTCCTTGGAGTCCTTTTAGTTCCTCCTCAAGCTTCTGATATTCTGATAGTGCTACAGTTTCCACTTTTTCCTCTAGCTCTTCCTTTGCTTCTTCCTCAACAACCTCCTCTTTTTCTTCCTCTTTTTCCTCTTCTTTCTCCTCTTCTTTCACTTCCTCCTCTTCTAATTCTGCCTCTTCTTCCGCTTCTACCTCTTCAACCTTTTCTTCTTCCTCAACTTTTTCTTCTTCCTTTTCCTCAACGACCTCTTCAACAGCTTCTTCCTCAACTGCTTCTTTTTCTTCCACTACCTCTTCGGCAGCTTCTTCTTTTACTTCTTCTTCAAGAAGTTCCTTTTTCTTTGGCATAGTTTCTTGGTTATCTAAATAAGTAAGCACTTGTTCGCTTAACTGAACAGGTGCAAGCCCTTTTACTGCTGGTATATTGGTAAGAGCAATCCCAATCAGCACGTTCTTGATTTTTTCACCAGTAGAGAAATGTGGATAATTAAGAGCAAGTTCCGAACTAATAAACCTGAACTGTTTGCTTTTAATCTTCTCCATTCCTAAAGGAGTCCATTCAACTTCTGCAAAAAGAATATCATCATCCATATAAACACTCTTTACCCAGCCAGCAGCTTCCCCATCTCTATCATGGCTAAAATTTACTTGCAGATCTACGCCATAAACTCCTTCCGAGAAGTTTACAACAAAGTCTTCTAGCATTTTTTTGGTAATTTTCAGTCCTCTATCATGGATAGTACCGACCTTGAGTATTTCTATAGTTGAAAACTTTTCTTCTTTCAGTAGCTCAACATCCACCATACTGATGTAATCCAAAACATTTCGAGCATCGAGTGCTTCAGTTTTAGGCATATCAATTTGGTTAGTTTTAGCCTCGCTATCAAAAAGACCCAGCTTGTGCAGATCTTTGAATGATGAAACTTTTTTGATAGTCATAGGCTCGTGTTTAAATTCGAGCCTCTAGGGGCTTCTAAACGCATTATAGGTTATTCTTGTCACTATTGCAAATTAAATTGCTCATAGCCCCACATCTCTTACATTTTACAACAACTACGCCATCGCTTATCGCATACATAAAAAGCAACTTTTTACACTTGTTGCATCTAAACTCATTTGTCTTTAAGTCTTCTTTTGATTTCTTCTTGGACTCCTTCATTTGCTCTGTTTATAGGTTTCTTTAGTTGAGTGAAACTATTTATAGCTGGCACTCCGCCAACAGTTTCAATATTAGAAGTTACAGTCTTTGGTAATCCTATAGTTCCATCTATAGACTCATCTCCTAATATTGGCACCCATATACCTCGACAATGAGTATGTACCAAATCCATTTTAGCCATAGGATCATCAGCCCGAACTATTCTTTGATCTAAACTCATGCACATGGCACACGTCCTACCATCCAATATCTCGCTCCTCTGATACGCTTTAATGTTAAAGGCATTCTTATTAAAAACAGCCCTTCTTCCTTTATTAACATATTCCCCAACAGCAGATCCACTTATATTAGTTATCATCTTACTAGCTTGATTCTTCGCTATCTCATTCACCGCTATTGCTATTGCTGGTATTGCTACCTCCTTTGAATAACCTTCTTTGGCAACAGTCTTTGCAGCCACATTTAACTCACTCACAAACCCATCCGCTATCTGTCCCGATTCAAAATCTAACGATTGACTATCTATAGCAGGAGTAGGTGGTTTCCCAACATCCATCTCGGTACTAGCAGTGGTCTTTCCTGTTTCGTAAGATTTCTTCATAGCCTCCTTCACGATCTGCTTAATAGAACTCTTACTAGCAAAATCAATATCAGCAACACCCTTTAAATCGCCAGCCTTTAACTTTCCAGTCATTCTGTTGATAGCCTTTTGCAATTTCTCCGATACCGCTAAAACCAAAGCGGCAGTCAAGGCATCTTCCTCTTGATTAAACTCATTATTTAAAAATCGAAAGTCGACCCGTTTCTCTTGCAAGGTCAAGTCCCGAAATAAATCTAGGCTTTTTTTTTGAGCCAAATGCTCGTGCATCTTTTCTTTAGGCTCTTCTATTTTTGGCTTATCTGGGGACTCTTCTACCTCTCCCACATCATCATCTATAGCATCCAACTCTTCCTCGGTAAGCTCTGGCAATTTAAATGTGTCATGTACGAATTTAGTCATCTTGCCACTTTTCTTAATCAATCCTGCTGTAGTTAATACATTTAGAACCTCACTCATTTCTTTAAAGTCTATGTCACCAAGAGAAGTAAATCTTAATTGAGGCATGATCTCTCTAGGACCGAAGTTAATCTCTATCAGTGGAATAAGAACCTGTTTGGTAAATTGTTCTGCTACATAACTCGCTTTGTCTTCAACATGCTTTAAAAAGAAACTTGATTGATCTTTTGACAATGCAAAGCTTCCAGTTGAGTCAGATCCTAGTCCTAGGAATCCAGCCAATACATTCATCAAGATCATTTTATTGTGATGTTGTATTTGACTTTCAATAGCCTGTCCTTGTGGATTTCCACTAGGCGTAACGATCTCAACCTCCCACCCCTGATTTGGTAAGATTATCCTATTCTCTTCATTAGCTCTTAAATTCTTCGCCATATCCTCTGCCTCTGCTTTCTCATCATCACCTGCACCATCCGGCATTGTGATTTTAGGTATACCAACCCCATATCGTTCAGCACTAATACTAGCAACCCGATAAAGAGTATCTTTAATAAAATAATGCTTCCACGCTGGTCTTAATATACTCTGTCCTGTTATGTCATCACCCTCTTTATCATTAGTAAAAACAAGCAACTTATTCATCGGTATCTCTACGCTAGTTGCTTCCGCTTCGTCTGTATTGATATTCTGCACAATCCCTCTGCGACCGTCCGACAATTGCCAATTCTGAATAGATGCAGGAATCCTCGGCTCTAAATCTCTAATATAAATCTTTCCATCTCTTTTCTCGTACACTATCTCGAAAGGATAGAAACCAAAATCTAAATACCCCAAAGATTCACGCAAAAAATCCTTCCACGTTCTTTGCATAGTATCTATATTCTCCTGTGCAAAATCTTTAATCTCTTGATCCTTTGCATTATCGCTTGCAATTTCTACATACCATCGTGTTGCTAACATAGGTGCCTTAATAGCATTAAGAACAGCTTTTATTGCACCATCACTCCTTCGCATCTCTTCTACTAGATCAACTCGGGAATCATCACGCCATTGAGCGTTAGGCTCATCCTGGAAATAACCTCCATACCTTTCAGATCCAGAGTCTCCAAGAGTCTTAATCAGATCCGAGATAGATAAAGGTTTTTGCGGTTTTAAAGTACTCATATATGAATTTTTTAAGTCTAAAATTTGACTTTTCGGATGTTCCCTACAATTGTGCTATTGCTATTATAGCCTATTTTACTGGTACTTGTAAAACCAGTTTTATCTAAATACTCTAAAGCGTAAGCCATCGAGTCAATATCATCATCATGATCTACCTCTGGAAAACAAACTAGGCTTTCTGTAAACCCTCTTAATGATTCGTGGAATAATATGTATCCATTCTCAAAATCAGGTTCATGCATCTGCATTCTCGCTATCTTATCCTTTCCTTTAGGCTCAACTGCTACCAAAGGCAAAGTCCTGTTATCATTATTTACATTGGGTAAATCTATCCTTCCACCTTTCCAATCTAATAATAATTGATACACAGCCACTTGAGCCATTACCTTCTCAACTCCTACTATTCTAATCCTTTCGTGCTGTTGGAATACCCTTACAACTAAAGCCGCTTGATTCATCTGGGTATCCCTACCACCTCTAACTTCTAAAACATATTTATTATTTTGCTTTCTAAACTTTCCTGCAACACAAAGCCCATAATAATCAGCACTCTTTGATTCCCCTGCTTGTGGATCGAACATTAAAACCTTACTAAAAAAATCATCCTCATCAACATTTGAAAAGAACTTAATCCATTCTTTCTTTATTCGTGAGGTTTCTTCGTTGATCGGATTATTCAAGATCTCTTGTGAGAATATTCTAGTCCCCAGCTCTTTCTTCATCTCCATTAACTTTTCCATAGGAAACATATAAGGCCATATCGATTCCCCTTTCTCTATTCCTTTTCTAAATATCCCGCCATGTTGCTTATAAAATTTAAAGATTTCACAATTAGGTGATATAATAGTTCCTATCATTTTTATATATCCTCTCACTGCATCCTTTGACGGAAAAACCACACTATACAACCACTCATGCAATTTAATCCTACGATCCAAGCTCTTTACCTGCTCATCATCCTCAACATCATCACAAATTATCTTTGTAGGTCTTTGATTCTTAATGTTCACACCTCTTCCTTTACCAGCACCCCTCGCTACCATGTTACAACCATTTGAAGTCTCAAAATGAGTATTAGTCCACTTTCGCCCTAAATCACTCTCTGGAGGTACTAGATTGCCATACGTCTTAATAAGAAACTGATTGTTCTCTAATTCTGTTTTAATACTTTCAAAATGAAACTGTGCATCCCTTAAAGTATTTGAGATATAAAGAATTACAGGCTCTAGTCCATATACAATATCATGCAAGGCATCTATCTTGATCCATGTTGATTTAGCAAACCCTCTGGGGAATACAACAGCTCCATCTTTACGATCCGCTATTGCTTGAATAAGATCCCTGTGACATTCTGGCACTTCACTTTCTCCTTTGATGATATGAGGGAAGAAGAACTTTCCAAACAGATGCAGATGCTCTTTGTCTTTTAAAGTGTCATAGACCCATTTTCCATGCTCATCATCTGATATTGAATCAAGATCTCCTGCCCATTGCTTAAAGCTAGGCATCCTTTTTATATTTTTTAAGTCTTTTCTTTGCTTCCTTACTATAGCTGAATTCAACAGGTTCTCCCTTATCCCCTGTTACCTCTGATCGTTGAGCGAACTCATCCTTCTTCTTTCTTTCCAAATACTTAAACGCTAAATTCGGATCATCTTCCATTCCCTTTACTACTATTTCCCTTGCTCTTAAAGTAGGACTATCCTTGAGTAGTTCTTTTCGCTCTGAAAACTTTGGGTTCTCTTGACAATACTTATATAATGTTGACGGGACAATTCCTGCATATAAGCATGCCTCTCTATCGCTTGCACCATAGGCATATACTCTCTCTAGTTTTCGTATCACCTCTTCGGTCATTACGGTAGGTCTTCCATCCTTTTTGTGTAAGTGTTTAGGCTTTTTAGGTGTCATATTTATATTCCTTTAATTGGTATTTGTACTATTGGATTTATAGATAAGTTTCCATTCTGTGTTTTCCTTTTAATCGTTACCACTCTATCTCCCCATTTCTTTTGAAAAGCAATTGCTTGATCTTCTTCTTTTTTTACTGTCCGATAAGAAGCACAACCTCCTTTGGCTGTTATGTGATCACAACTATAATGGTATTTATTCATTCTTAATATCCTTCTATGCTTATTTAATACTTGTAAGGCATAATCATAATCTTCTTTTAAACCTAATCTTTCGTCGAATCGTATCTCTTTATCTTTTATCAAAGCAAAGAATGGTCCTAATACTACACTTGAGAAACTGAAAGGAGAGTATTCTCTATAAAACTTCTTGTCCGATTGCAAGTTAAGTCCCCATAAGGTAGTTCCTAGATCCCTGCACAATTGGAATCCTCTTTCTATTAAATTGTAAACCTCCTTCTCTTCCATCTTTACCATTTCTTCTCTTTCATAATATCCAATGTGGCTTATATCATCATCCATCATTACTACTTCTCCTGGAGAGTTATCCAATATGTAGTTTCTTATCTTCGCCATTCCTTTACCCTTTAGATCATCTGGGATTGTTACAATTATGTTACAATTATGTTTTTTATATTCCTCTGCTTCAAACTCATGACAGAATATCACCGCTTGTTTTAACAGTTTTGCAGTTTTACAATTCTGGGCTCTTTTGTATGACGGCACAGCTATCATTCTATAAGTTTAAGTAATGCATCCCCCTTAATCACTCTGCCAACGCCGAGTCTGCGATAGTCTTTCTTACTATCCGAAGCCTGGACTGTTTTCAATCCGAAATAATCCTCGACTACATTCCAATCAATAGAGTTATCAAAAGCGAATACAACATAATTGTTTTCCTCTAATAATTCCGCAGTAAACTCAACCTCTGCTTCTACCTTTTTATCTTGATCTAAAAACCCTTCATCATACCCTGTAAGTTTAATATCATACCCCTCCATCCTTAAATCTTCCAACTCCTCAAGGATAAGTTTCTTATTCACTCCACTTTCGGCGATCTTGTTATCCGCTAATCTAAAGGCCCTGACCTGTTTTTGATTCAAATCATCAGCAACAATCACTGGTACCACCTCTAGCCCCAACCTCTTCGCAGCCATGACGCGCCCATGCCCTGATATAATAACGTTATTCTTGTCGACGATCACAGGCACTTTAAAACCAACCTCCCGAATAATATCAGCCAATTGTTTAACTTGTTTGGCAGGATGCTTCTTGGCATTCTTCTCATATAACTTTAAATCCTCAACAGCAGCAGTCTTATATTTAG
>Ga0233415_10000122_pt1 | contig 36619 bp, 32 predicted proteins | sample Na_anoxic_12_MG_FD_188631 | JGI IMG/M metagenome (GOLD analysis project Ga0233415, IMG submission 188631) | Seawater microbial communities from Saanich Inlet, British Columbia, Canada - Na_anoxic_12_MG | ecosystem: Environmental > Aquatic > Marine > Inlet | place: Canada: British Columbia...
ACCACAACGAGCGATTACATTATCAGTACCAGAAAAATCTAAGCGAGTGTCTTGACCATTAAATCCGGACAGATTGGCCTCACCACCAGCACCACCAGCACCAATAGCATAATTATATATTTCACCAGATGTAACTTTGTGTAATGCAATACCAGCGGCTCCGGCACCTCCACCTCCACCAGACGGATATTTTGGAGCAGGAACAATAGTACTAGATACATTATGGCCACCACCGCCTCCGCCACCGCCACCACCAATAACAGTGAAATAAACATCACACGATTGATTAAAAGAAACCGTACCTGAAGCACCAGTTAATTGAGCAAGTACAAATCCATTACCTAAAGTATAATTAGTATAAGATGTAGCACTAAAATATGGATTGCTCATATAATAATAATTGATATAAATGTTATTATACAAACCTAAATGTAGATTCTAGTTCTAAAATTTCATAGGATAATTCATAATAATTAATAATTAATGATTATGAATTGTTATAATTTAAGGATTAAACCCATTTTTATTTCCCATGAAAAACCATCTTAAAGATAAGTACTTGGGCATACTTGATGTCATGGTTTGACTATTCATTTTTAGATTGGGTCCACTATCAACAATCCCTTGAATTTCACTCGTACCTACGCCATAATTAAAGTATCTAAGATCAGACATGTATCCGGAAAATCCACCATTCATGGCTACATGTACATCACCATAATTCTGTTTGGGAACACCCTTCATAATCAAGCGTTTGGCCAATTTGCCATTAATGTAGGTATCTAATTGATGATTTTCAACACGTATTTGTACACATACCCACTTGTTAAGAGGAATGTCCTCAATAGTAACTTTCTCTTCAATATCATTAAACGTATTCATAACTACTACTAAAGCATTTGTATTTGGCGCAATATATAACCCAGGGGCGTTATTTGGTTGATTCATACCAATGGGTGAATCAGTATAATTGATATCATCATTTCCTTTATGGAATACGTGTCTATATTGACCCTCTTGATATACTAAATCATCTATAAAGAGCCATACAGAATAGGTGAATTCAATACCCTTTTCTTGATTATCTGAACGAACGAGTGGTATAGACCCTTTTGAGTTAGGGTTCTGAGGTATCACCATCATTCTTTTAGCATCTACCATACCATCAATTAAATAGGGTGAGTTAGTATAGGAAAATAACCATGCTAACAATTGTGTACTAAATCTAATAGCTACAATAAAGGCAATTAATACTAATAATAAAAAGGCTACTTTTGCTACTAAACTATTTGATTCTAAAAACTCCTTTGTTCCATTTACAACATTATTGTTCTTAAAACTGTCAAATGCTCCAGCTCCTGATGAAATAGTTCCAAATTCTGACATATCTTATATATACTACATAAGAAATTTAGATATAAATTAAAGTTTATTGTTTTAAATAGTTAAACTACCTTGTTCTTGTCCATCTTTCAAATATTCGATTTTCACTTGATAAGGAAAATCAATACCACTACCACCATATCCACTGCGGTAAATATTATATGCTTCTTGAGGATTCAAAGAGTTAGCATAATAGTGTATGTTAGAAGTATAACCAGAAAATCCACCTTGAGGAGTAATATAAACTGGTGCGTCATTAGCAATCTTGGCTACACCAGGTAAGACACATGTTCTTACTAATTTACCATCAATATAAATGTCCATGGTTCTACCATATAAACTAACAATAGCATTTACCCATTTCTGAACAGGAACGTTATCAACATTACATGTATGGGTAGAAGCAGTAGTAGATTGAGCAGAAGGATAAACCGTTGTTTCAATCTTTAAATTGTTTTCAATTGCGCCTAAAACAATCGATGGACTAGGATTCAAGTCTTTATCCAAACGCCCTAAAACAATCTTGGGCTCCCCATATCTATAACTCCAGTCCTCAATGTAAAACCAAACAGAATAAGCATAGTTAGATGCATTACTCTGCGCTAAATCGCCGGAATCAATTTTAGTTACTTTTTTAGCATCATTTAAGCCTACTAATTTTGTCTTATTTCCCATTAACCATCTGACTACAAGTATTAATAGCAATACTACTACAACACCTATTGCAACTTTCATAACAGATACAGCCATAATATATAATATACTGTTAGAAATTTTCTAAATCACTGGAGGATTTAAATTTTTTACAGAACTATACAACCAATTTACTTTTGCGCGTGAAATCGCTTCTTTATAATAATTTACATTACATACCCCACCATATATACCGTTATGTGTTCCGCACGTCATCATAGTATTGCTATTATAAGGAATAGATCCAGGTGTAGATGACACTAATTCATTGTTAATAAAAATATCCATTGTAGAGCCATCATAATTTACAAGTATATGATTCCACCTTTGCATCCTGAACTCATCAGTTTCAAATAGAATACTTTCAATATTTCCTTGCGTCTTCAACATAATTTTTAGTTTATTTTTAGCAGCATTGAATAAAAAATTAGGTTTATCACCTATATTAAGCAAAGATGTATATGTATCATAACTAGAATTTGTCTCAGGTGGGAAAGAGTCTATATATACCCATCCAGAGACAGCATATTTATATTGAAATTTGTCATCTACGTAATTTACATCGCTAAATGATCCCAGATTAGTTTCTTTATTCAAAACAGTAGGATCTTTTAGTAGTTGATTTGAATTATGAAATAAAAGTTGTTTTACTAACCATGGGTATATGAGATATAATCCAATAAGTAATAATTCTACGATAAATATAATCATGATGGGTTTGGTGGTAATTTGATATTGATTTTTGACGTAATCAACTAAATCTAATAGTAAGCATGGAATATATGTTATAAGTTTGATAAATAATCCGCTCCATGATGGTGGACGATCGCTATGTTTGCCATCTTGAATTCCAAAATATTTTACTAATAACGTTATTATACCAATGATAATCAGCGCATTCAGACCAAATAAAAAATAAGCGCTAAAATTAGTGTAATATGATGCTAAGTAAAAAAGTAAGTATAATACTGCTATTACTAAACCAAAGAACACAAACGTAGTTATTATTTTTCCAAAATAGCTAAGAGCGCCTGCGGTTTCCACATTTTCGGTTGACTGTTTTTTCTTTTGATAAAACATGAATGCCATTATAATTAGAAATCCACCCAACATGCTTAAAAAAATGCTCGCTCCACCATTTTGTTCAGTAATAATCTCGTATGGATTCATTGTAAAAATGATAATAATCGAAATTATATATAGTAAAAGACCAACAATGAATCCTACTTCCATTTTGTAATTTTTAATAAAATAAAGTAATACTTGACCTATATAATAAAGGGAATTTACGAATTTTCCACCATAATTCTCAGCAGAATCGTCATATATAGGGTATGGTTCCTTTTTTTCAGTTGTACTGTTTCCACCTATTGATTTTGAATGTCTTTCTCCATTATTTGTTTTGTTCATTTTTTCATTTGTTTTTCCCATTAATAAACTGTTAGAAATAAATTAAAGGTGTTATTAAAGGTTTTCCATAGCTGTTTTTTTTCCATGACAATCTCTACATAAAGCTACTAAATTATCTACATGGTTGGAACCACCATTATCTAATCTTATTTTATGATCTACTTCAAACCATGCTGGTAATTGTCTTTGACAATGACCACAGTTCCAACTTTGCTGAGAAGCAACAAATTTCTTTTTTGTTTCACTAACACATCTTTTTGTTCCAGTTTTACCTGATTCCATCATGCGATTTATTTGATGTTGCTGATTGGGTCCCCCATGTCCAATTCCCATTTCTCCACCACCCATTCCACCACCTCCCATAAAAGGAGTTTGATTCGTAAAATCAGTAAATGGTGTAAATATATCCAGGGTTGATTTGGCACTAGGCATAAATTTTACAATATTAGATAATTCTTGTACTAAAGAATGAGATTGATTCGGATTCTTTTTTAAAAATAGATATATACTTAATCCAGCAAATGCGAATCCAGCCATTTTAAAATACTTTTGCCAAGATTGTAATAATTTTATATAATTTCCATCATAATAAGTATTTGCTATAAAAAATCCAGATACTGCTAAAACTAATAATTCTAATTTCATATAATATTTGTAAAGGTTTTTTTATAAATATTATTGTCATAAATGATTGTTTTCATCTGTTTGTCCAGTTAATTATTAGATCTTTACATGGATTTGGATCTAGATTTGGATTTTGATCTTTACTTGGACTTGGATCTGGATCTGGACTTGGATCTAGATTTGGATCTGTGTTTGGATTTGGACTTGGATCTAGACTTAGAAGGAACCTGTATGGGTGAAATTCTCAAATCCTTTGTTATGGAATAGTTGCGTTTAATAGAGGTCAATGATAATTTATTATCGTAATTGATTATTTCGTTTAAATCTTTTATAGCATTTGTCAGTTTATTAATATCTATTTTCTCTCCACCATTTGAATATATATGTTCCACTAGGAGAGATCTTAATCTATTCAAGTAGATTTGTTTTGTTTCTTCATCTAAATCTATATTTTCTAGGGTTACTTCAAAAAAATTATAATATACTGTCATTAAACCAAATATGTCGCTATTAAATAAATATACTTTCATGAAATAATCTGTCATATCAAATTCCATAGAAGACGATGTAAATTTCATTAAAATGTCAGTGATGTAATTCGATAAATAATAAAGGTAGTAACCATATTCAATTAAATTATCTTTTTTCACTTCAGATAAAAAGGTTTCGTCACTAATGGCTGGAGAGAAAATCATCTTAAATAATATGACATTATCATCATAATAACCGTAATATCTAGCTAATTTAATTAAATATTCGTTAATCACATAATTTCGGACATTCGTTCTATTAAATAAAATAAGTCCGTCCTTTACACGTTGTAAAAAAACGTCGTAATTCATTTTAAATTCTTCTGATAACATCATGGAAGAAAATGGGGTATTAAATTGTAGAGGACGATTCATAATTTCAACAGGAATTTTTCCATCTTTTACTACACCTGATAACCCCCAATCAATTATACGCGCATCCATATTTGAATCAACCATAATATTTCTATCTTTTAAATCATTATGAATAACACCGGCTTCATTCATTGGTCGAACACCGAACTTTATCAAATTCACTACTAAATCATTAAGCAAAAACATTTTGTCTCTACTAATTTTACCTTTTTCAACTAACCAGTCTTTTAAATCTATACCGGCATTGGGCATATTTAAGATAGTCAACCGATCTAGTCTATTATTAACATTTTTTTCATTGATATTGTGTCTGGTTAAAGCATAACATTTTTTGTCAAAGTGCTTCATATCTTCGTGTGTTAATTTATCAGGATTACACATAGTTACGTCTAATAAATAGTATTTTTGATATTTTTTTATTTTTTCCAGTTTTGCTTTAATTCTCTCTATTTCGTTCATTTCTTGTTTACCGTGTTTTTCAATAGACATTTTACTTACGCCTTCGGTTCTCTCTGTTGTTCCTTTACATTTTAACGCAGGTTTAAAAATACAACCAAATCCCCCAGAAGCCAATGCCTCACCACCCATTCTATTCCGCCCCCTTCTTTTCGTTCTAGCTGATTTGTTTCCATATTTATTTTTATGTTGTTCTAGATTATTTATTTTATTATTTGATGCAACATGTTTCCTTGTTTTATTATTCATTCTATTTTGATTCATTCTTATATTCACGAGAGAATTATTTTTTGTACAAATAATATCCACCAATTAATAATCCAATAATAATGACACCAAAAATTAATTTTTTTCTATATTTTATTTGCTCACGTAAAATAATCTCTTTTGGTTTATATAAATCATAATACGCGTCAAGTGCTTCAGTCATAGTGATCTCATCTTTACCCAATTGAACATTTATTTTATTGTGAATAAAATGAACCCATTTTAGAAAAGAATCCTTTCCTTCTAAATAAGGCGAAACAGGGTATTTATCTATTAAACTACTAAATTTATTTCCAATTTGTGGATGGGGAATAAAAAGAGGCAGATTTGTAATAAAATCATAATACTTTTTTTGCGTAACTTCATTTGCTTTTAAAGGGTAGGATACTGCCATTGTCATTAATACAAACCAAAAATGCGGCCCCCAAACAATTGGGTCAAATATTTTTTCTGTCATTAAATAGAAACAATATAAAAAGATAAGCAAATAAACATATAGCAGGTTATGAATAATAATAAAACATTTAATTTTTGTAATAATTGTGGAAAAAGTGGGCACGCATTTCATATGTGTAAACATCCCATTACGAGTATAGGTATGATTATATTTAGAATGTTTGATAATCAAATCCAGTTTTTAATGATTAAACGTAAGCATAGTTTAGGATTTGTTGAGTTTATGCGTGGTAAATATCCACTTCATAATTATGATTATTTAATAAATATATTTAATGAAATGTCAAATTATGAGAGGGGATTAATTAAAGATGCGACATTTGAAGAATTATGGACTTATTTATGGGGAGAGCAAATAGGTATTCAATATAGAGGGGAAGAGCGCATATCGCGAGAAAAGTTTGAATCATTGAAATCAGGAATAGAAGGCAAAATAACATATAATTTAGAAACAATTTTGGAAGAAAGTCAATCTACGTGGAAAGATACAGAATGGGGATTTCCAAAGGGAAGGCGAAATTTTCAAGAAAAAGATTTGGGATGTGCCTTACGCGAATTCGAAGAAGAAACTGGATTTTTAAGAGAAAATGTTCATTTAGTACAGAATATCATTCCATATGAAGAAATTTTTACAGGATCAAATATGAAATCATATAAACATAAATATTTCATAGGTCATATTGATTCACATGTAAAAACAACAAATATGTATCAAGAAACAGAAGTGAGTGATATGAAATGGTTGACATACGATGAATGTGTAAACTACATACGACCTTATAATGTAGAAAAACTGAATATTTTAACAAAGTTAAACAATATATTAAAAATTTACCAGTTGTATTAAAAATATCAGTTATATTAAAAATATCAGTTATATTAAAAATATCAGTTATATTAAATAAAACAAAAATATATTAATAGTTATAGATTATATTAGTAATATATAAGTGTTATGGAAAAATTAAAAAAGAGAAAACCTGTAAAATTAAGAATTAAAAAGGACATTCCTGAATTAACCGAGGAGAATATTGACTCTGTTTTCAATGAAAATTTTGAAAAGATTGATTTAGACAATGTAGATTACAATACTTATTTAAACAATAAGGAATTATTAAATAAAAAATATATTTCAGAACATGAAAATCAGTTTTCTAATTTATATCCATCGTTGGATGATAGCAATTTTAACATAAAAATAGCAGAAAAAAAGGAATTTAACGAAACAAAATATGACGGTACTATTTACGATATAGAAGAACAAGCAAAAAAATTATGTGAAGCCGATTTTGAATTAGTTCCTCATCAGCTTTTTGTTCGCAATTTTCTAAGTTTTCAAACACCATACAATAGTTTGTTATTGTATCATGGTTTAGGTACAGGTAAAACATGTAGTGCTATTACTGTTTCAGAAGAAATGAGAACATATTTAAAACAATTAGGCATTGCCCAACGTATAATTGTAGTTGCGTCGCCTAATGTACAAGAGAATTTCAAGTTACAATTATTCGACGAGAGAAAGTTGAAATTAGTGGATGGATTATGGAATTTAAGAGCATGTACCGGAAATAAATATTTGAAAGAGATTAATCCAATGAATATGAAAGGACTGTCAAAGGAGAAGGTAATAAAGCAAATTAAGAGCATTATTAACAACTCGTATTTGTTTCTAGGATATATAGAATTTGCAAATTATATAGTAAAAAAATCAGAATCGGATGAAGATGATCCGAAAAAACGCAAATTGGTAATGATGCGTAAATTAAAAAAACATTTCAATAACCGACTAGTCATTATTGATGAAGTTCATAATATTCGAATAAGTGACGATAAACAAGACAAGCGTGTAGCGCAAGAATTATTCAAGTTGGTGAAATATGTAGATAATTTGCGACTATTACTTCTCTCGGCGACACCCATGTATAATAGTTATAAAGAGATTGTCTGGCTTCTTAATGTAATGAATTTAAATGACCAGCGTTCTACCATTGAAATAAATGAGGTATTTGACAAAAATGGCAACTTATTAATAAAACCAGATGGGACAAATATAGGAGAAGAATTATTAAGGCGAAAAGCTACTGGTTACGTTTCCTTTGTGCGTGGTGAAAATCCATATACATTTCCATATCGAATTTTTCCATCATTATTTTCTATTGAAAATACATTTAAAACCTTGTCCTATCCTACTAAACAATTAAATGGAAAGGCTATTGTACAGCCTTTGGAGCATTTAGATGTCTATGTAAATGTATGCGGCACTTTTCAGGAAAAAGGATACAATTATATTCTTTCATCTATAAAAGAAAAGGCTGGTAAAACAAAAGCAGGATTGCCTAGTTTTGAAAATATGGACTCGTTTGGTTATACTGTCTTACAAAAGCCACTTCAAGCACTTAATATTGTATATCCAAATAAAATGTTGAATATTGAAAAACCAGTAATTGATACTAAATTATTATTGGGAAGTGAAGGATTAAAAAGAACTATGAAGTATACCGAAACAACAAATCCACCTGCTAGAAAGAATTTTGAATACAAAAATCAGGATTTTGGCGATTTTTTTGCTCCTGATAAAATTGGTCAATATAGCTCAAAAATTAAAAGTATTACTGATAATATTCTCAATTCAGACGGAATTGTTCTTATTTACAGTCAGTTTATTGATGGTGGTGCTGTACCAATGGCTCTAGCCTTGGAATCTATCGGTTTTACACGTTTCGGTACGAAAGTGTCTAATTTATTCAAAACACCACCTCATAAACCAATTGATGCAAAAACTTTTTTACCAAAAGATGAAATGGAGAATCCAGACGATTTTAAGCCAGCCACATACACGATGATTACAGGCGAGAAGGCATTGTCTCCTGATAAAGTATTCGATCTAAAAAATTTAACTGACGAAGATAATAAAAACGGAGAAAAAATAAAGGTAGTCATTATATCCATGACTGGTTCAGAAGGCATTGATTTTAAAAACTTGAGACAAGTACACATATTGGAACCATGGTACAATTTAAGTTTGATTGAGCAAATTATAGGTCGCGCGGTAAGAACTTGCAGTCATAAACAGCTTTCATTTAAAGAGAGAAATGTAGAAATCTTTTTATACGGAACAATTATGACAGATACAGAAGAAGAAGCTGCCGACTTATATATTTATCGGTTAGCAGAAATGAAAGCAGTTCAGATTGGTCGTGTAAGTAGGATATTAAAAGAATCATCTGTAGATTGTATATTAAATATCGATCAAACAAATTTTACAGAAGATAATATGAATACAATTGTCAAACAACAATTGTCTAATAAACAGATAATCGATTTCCCCATAGGAGACAAGGCAAATACTGTATCATGTGATTATATGGACACGTGTAATTTTAAGTGTAAGCCATTCAAAAAAATAACAGAAGGTGATATTAAATTAGATACATATAATGAAAGTTTTATTATTGTCAATACTGACAAAATTATTCAAAGAATACGTGATTTGTTCAAAGAACGATTTTTTTATACGAAAGATAAATTAATAAATGAGATTAACGTGGTTAAAAATTATCCTATTATTCAGATAAATGCCGCATTAACAGCATTAATTGACGATCAAAATGAGTATTTAATTGATAAATATGATAGATTAGGTCATTTGGTAAATATCGAAGAGTATTATTTGTTTCAACCTATTGAACTAAACAATGAAAATATTAGTGTATTTGATAGAAAAGTACCAGTTGATTATAAACACAATGAAATTGTAGTTCCTATTAATATGAAAGAAGAACCAATACTTCCTATAGGTAAGGATAATTTGAAAAAAAATAATGATGATGTTCGTAAGAATACTGGTTCTTCATTAATTAACGAGATTGAGATTAATTATAACACAGCTACGAATACTAAAATAGACAATATTACACGAGGAGAAGATAATTGGTATCATTTCGCAGCATTATTAAAAAATAGTTCTCAAAAAGACAATATTAAAACCAGATTGAATATGAGTGACAAAGAATATGAAGAATTTATTATTTCACATATATTGGATTATTTACTATTTGAAGATACAAAAGAATTACTAGATTATTTATATTTTAAAACTACACCATTAACTGATTTTGAAAAAGTTGTTAAGAAATATTATGATACTATAATATTAAAAGATAAAGGTATAGAAGGTATAATAATACCTAAAAATAATAAACCATTTTTACTTGTAAAAGGTAACGATGAATGGAAAAATGGACAACAAGAAGATTATACAGATTTAGCAGGAGAAATAAAAAAACTTATAATACCAATTAATGAATATAATGTTTATGTAGGGTTTATAACCATGTTTAAAAAAGAATACAATATATTCAAGGTGAAAAATATGGAAGATAAGCGAAGTAAAGGTGCTAGGTGCGATCAAGCAGGAAAATCCGAAACAATTAAATTATTAAATGAAATTATAGGTGAAAATATATATACATCCGATAATACGAGAGGCCGAAATAAAATAGAATTTTGCGTATTACAGGAACTATATTTACGATATTTTAATAAAAACTCTAAACATGATAAGAGGTGTTTTTTAACACCGAGTGAGTCAATAATAAATAATATTGAAAAGTTATCATTCAAATAAATCAATTATTCATATTTGTTCGCAAGAATTAAATTAAAAATTGAATAATATAATTAAAGATTAATCTCTAATAATATATTAGTAATGCAGGCATCCACTGTCAAAAAAGACTTTCGCAAAAAGAGAGAGGTTGGTGTCTATATGAACACCCTTCTAACGCGTAAGATTCAAGTATCATTTAATAAGATAGGTAAGAACATTAAGGAAGTACTTGAAAAGTCAGTGAAGAGGGATATAGAAGGTAAATGTACCGTAGAAGGATATGTAAAATCAAATTCTGTCAAAGTATTAACTTATTCTAGTGGTGTTTTGTTTGAGAATAAAGTGGAATTTGATATCGTATTTGAATGTTTAGTATGTTGTCCAGTTGAAGGAATGCTTATTAAATGTAATGTAAAAAATAAGACCCAAGCAGGAATTCGTGCTGTAATTGGATCAGGTAACGCATCAGGTAACGCATCAGGTAATGACGAAGAAAAATCTCCGGTAGTCGTCTATGTTAGCAGAGATCATCATTATAATAATAAATATTTCAATACAGTTAATGAAAATGAAGAAATTACTATTCGTGTTATTGGTCAAAGATATGAACTAAATGATCAGCAAGTTAGTGTCATTGGTGAAATTGTGGAGCCAAAAACAGATAAAATAAAAATAGACAAAATGAAAAAGAAACCCAAATTAGTTATTTCAGAAAACATTTAAAAACATTTCTTATTAATTTATCATATAATGAGTGAATTGAACCATATTAAAGAACGTATTGAAAAACTAAACAAGTTTCATCAGGTGGAAATACTCAAGTTATTAAAAACATCTGATAACGCAACCCTGAATGAAAACAAAAACGGTATTTTTATTAACATGACAAGTTTAAGCAACAAAGTTATTGTTGAATTAGAAAAATACTTGGAATATGTAGATAAGCAAGAAACACAGTTAGATGAAATTGAAGAGCAAAAGAGTCTTCTATCTAATACATTTTTTAAAGATAATAAAGAGAATCCATCTATTACATTAAATGCAGAGATCTAGTGAAATGATAAATGGCTTCGCCAAGCATATGCTAACATTAAAAAATATGTCTAATATTAGCATAATAATGAATGATTTGAACATCAAAAAAGAAAAGACAATTGTACCGAAAAAAAATATTGCAAACGTATCTGATATTTTTTTCCCAAGACAACGAGACCAGTTATTTTGGTGCTTTTATGTTATATTACATGGCGAATCAGAATATGATATAATTCCGAATTTTTTTACATTGGAAAAAGAAGTTAAATATAAATGGATCGAGGTTTTTCGAGGAAAAAAGGAATTATTTAAACCAATTAAGGTAAGTAGAAATGTAGTCGAGGATGAACTAGCAAACGCAAAGGTAATCACAATGGCAACCGTGAAAGCATTATGTCATTTAAACGACGTAAACATTTTTTATCTAGATGAGAAGAAATACTACGAAATTATGACAAACAGTGAAAAGCCAATTTATCTTATTGAAAAAATAGATGGAAAATTTGGATTAAAGCAGAAAATACCAGTTGAAAAAATAGAATATTACAGGGAACATTATTGGAAACTGGAGAAATTAGATAAACCTTTAAAAGCAGTATCAAGTTACAAAGTGAATGATTTGAAAGATATATGTAAAAGATTACATATTGATTCTTCAGATATGACGAAACCTCAAATGTATGAAAAAATTTTAAGTAAGTTGTAATGGCAAATCACGCATATTTGGACGATTCATGCGAGGTATAAATAATTTTTAAAGGTTTAATTAACATCAGTTGTTCTAGGTTCAACAAGCAAATACCATTTATCAGAAAAATAAGGTAACAAATTATATTTCCAGTATTTTTTTCCGATATACGCCTCTTCAACGATTAAGTCGGTTATTGATTGGTCATCTTCTGGTTTAATATAAATACCTATTTGTTCTTTAGTAATCAGTTGTTTATCATCCCCTTCACCATCTTCTTCGCCAATGGAACAATTAGGTTCATAATAATGTACACCATCGCCTATAATCTCAACTTTTGTCGGTCTTCTATATTTCGGAGCTATATATTGACCTTTAGTTCCACACCAACACTTCTTTTGAAAATATACTTTCGTATGTGATTTCAAGTTTTTAAATTTTACCATCATAAAATACTTACCATCATCCAATCCAGGTGGCAATTCATCAAAAGATGTGTATATGTATATATCACCATTTTCAACAGCAGAAAGATTGATTTTCCATATTGGTTTACTATCTAATTCAACCAGTTTTCCATAATAATATTTACACCAATTATGATTATGAGATTTTGGTTGTTCGCCATTTTCCCAAATATCCTTTAGGGTTTTTTGTGGATCATATTTGTTTAACATATCATAACTTGCAATAGAAAAGTTATATTTATGATAAATTTTATACGCAATATATCCCAAACCAAAAGCAACAACTCCAGGTATACCAAATGTTTCAAATGCACTATCAAAAGACATTAACTATAATAGATCTAATAAAAAATATTTATATACTTTTTATTATATTTTCAAAAAAACGGCGCTTTAAATCTTCAAGGGCGTAAACGTGAATTAAATTTAAAATTGAAAAAAACATATATAAAATAATATGTTCAAGTATATATACACAATGTCGGAATTAAATTCTCAGCAGCAATTTGATAATATCGTTAATAAATATTTAGAAAATGTATCAAGGTTAGGTGATGGTGTTCCTGAATTTGAGATACGTTTTGGAACACGTGGTATAAAGCCTATTTCCAAAATTGATTTTGATAATGTAATTCAAAAACTAAAATCGTCTGGATTCGAATTGTTGGATGTTAATACATATTCATTAAAGATGCAAAGTGAATTTCTAGATAAGAAAACCGGACAAACAAAACAATCTAACGTGCGTGTTGAGTTGAACGGTATTCAACAAATTCAACAATATTGTGAATCAAATTCTATTGACAATACATTTCCTAGCTTTACACAAAAACAATACGCAAATGTAGATGGTAATCCAGTATACCCAGTTGATATAGACGATTTCAATTTGCGAGTTTCCTTTCAAACAGAAAAGCGAATACCGCCTCATGGTGCGTTTGCTGAAAGCATTATTTCTTCGTGGACTGACAATAAAAAGACATTTCGATATTTGAATAGAACATCATTTGTTCATAGAGATTTACCAATTCGATTTGATCTAAGTATTGTAAAGGAAAGTGAAACCGAAGAAAGGGAATTTCGTGGAAGAAAACGATATGCACCTAGACCTGAATATACTATTCAATCAGCCAAAGTATTTGATAATGTAGAAAAGTACGAAATTGAACTGGAAATATTAAATAATAAAGTTGGAGCTGGTACTAATTATTCGAACAGTGCAGTATTGTCCAAAGCTTTGAGAAAATCAATCATATATGTCTTGTCTGGGCTCCAAAATACAAACTATCCTGTACCTTATAGTGAAATTCGAACTATCGGCGATCAGTATTTAAAATTAGTTCATGATAAAGACTATCATGATAAAATGCGAATGAAGCCAAAAATGTTTCTAGGCCCTTCTTCTTCTACTCTACAAATGTCCAACATAGCACCTATTAATGATGACGCAATTATACCAAATATTCGCAAAGATTATACGGTAACGGAAAAGGCGGATGGTATGAGAAAATTGCTTTATATTAACAAGAGTGGGAAAATTTATCTGATTGATACCAATATGAATGTTCAATTTACTGGAGCAGTCACCAAGAATGTTGATTTGTTCGAAACAATATTAGATGGGGAACATATATTACGTAATAAGAGAGGTGAATTTATAAATCTTTATGCGGCGTTCGATGTTTATATTGTCAATAAAAAAGATGTTCGTGCCAATTCTTTCATCCCCCCACCAACAGAGGAAGGCGGTAAAGAACCCATTCTAACAAAATTTCGTCTTCCTGTTTTAACAAATATTATCAAAAATTTAGCAGCAACGTCTTCTGTGTCTGATAAACCGTCACCTATTCGAATCGAGCATAAAAATTTCAAAGCTGAAGGTAAGAATCTGAGTATATTTCAGTGTTGTAATACTATTATAGATCAACAGAAACAAGGTCTATATGAATATGAAATTGATGGTTTAATCTTTACACCAGCCTACTTTGGTGTTGCTTCTGATAGAGTTGGCGAAGCAGGTTCACGTACAAAACCTAGTTGGGCTCATTCATTCAAATGGAAGCCATCAGAGTTCAATACCATTGATTTCTTGATTACTACAAAGAAAGATGTAAATGGAAGTGAAGATTTTATTGGAAATATTTTCCAAGAAGGAAACAATACATCTGCGTATGAACAATTATCGCAATATAAAACATTAATTATGCGTGTTGGTTTTGATGAGAAGAAACATGGATATACGAATCCATGTGGTGATGTAATTCAAGATAAATTGCCTAGTTTTGAGAATGACCGGTTTGGTGAAAGAGGAGAAGATACCTATAAACCCATGCCCTTTTACCCAACAAATCCATCTGATTCGGATGCAAATATATGTAATATTATGTTAGAATCAGACGAGAGTGGAAACAAGCAATTAATCACGGAGGAAAATGAAGTATTCGGCGATGGTATGATTGTTGAATTTAGATATGATTTTACGCGTGAAAATAAATGGAGATGGGTTCCTTTACGTGTTCGTTATGATAAGACTGAGGAATATAAAAAAGGATTTCCTCAGTATGGTAATGCCTATCATGTAGCCAATAATAACTGGCATTCTATTCATAATCCGATTACAGAAGGAATGATAAGAACTGGAGAAAATATTCCAGATGAATTAGGGGACGATGATGTATATTATAATCGCGTAGCCGGAACATCTAAAACACGAGGACTTCGCGATTTCCATAATTTGTATGTTAAAAAAATGTTAATAATGAGTACATCGCGTAAAGGAAATACGCTAATTGACTATGCGGTTGGTAAAGGAGGTGATTTCCCCAAATGGATATCGGCAAAATTGTCCTTTATATTTGGAATCGATATATCAAAAGATAATATTGAAAATCGTATAGATGGAGCTTGCGCTAGATATTTAAATTATCGCAAAACATTCAAGGTTATGCCAAATGCACTATTTGTTCATGGAAATTCATCATTGAATATAAAAGAAGGAGACGCGTTATATAGTGATAAATCAAAGCAAATTACAAACGCTGTATTCGGTGAAGGTCCTAAAGAAAAGGATAAGTTGGGACTTGGTGTTTATAAACAATATGGAAAGGCGTCAGATGGATTTAATATCAGTTCATGTCAATTTGCCATTCACTATTTCTTTGAAAATAAAAAGACGCTTAATAGCTTCTTAAGAAATGTTAGCGAATGTACAAAAGTAAATGGATACTTTATTGGTGATTGTTATGACGGAACGGCAATATTTGATTTATTACGTGGAAAATCTGCTGGCGAAAGTGCCTCTATTTTAGAAGATGGCAAAAAAATATGGCAAATTACAAAAGGTTATGAAAATGATACCTTTGAAAATGATGAAACATCATTAGGATACGCTATTGATGTATTCCAAGAAACAATCAATAAGACATTTCGCGAATATTTGGTTAATTTTGAATATCTAACTAGGATGATGGAAAATTATGGATTTGTATTGTTAACAAAAGATGAATGTAGTGAAATAGGCATTCCAAATAGTGTTGGTTCTTTTCAGCAATTATATGGGTTAATGGAGCAAGAAATAAATAAATTTCCAAAAAAGAGAAATGATTATGGAGATGCTTTGAAGATGACACCTAAAGAAAAACAAATATCCTTTTATAACAACTACTTTATATATAAAAAAATTAGAAATGTGGATACACGTGCGGTTTATAATACAATGGTGGGTAGTTCCAAATTTCAAGAACAAATGAATTTTGAAGAAGAGGAGGATCTAGATAAAGGAGTGGATGAAATAGAAAAGCAACAAGCCAAGGTAATCAAGGTGCCCAAAAAACTTAAAAAACGTATTGTATTGGTACAATCTAGCAAAGATAGCAAAGATAGCAAAGATAGCAAAGATAGCAAAGATAGCAAAGATTAGTGTAAAAATAAAACTAAAAAATAAAAGCAAATTATCTAGATGATAATAATAATGAATTAAAAACAACATAAATACATTTACAGTATATTAATATCATACATGAGTTATTTTTTATTACCAGAAATTCATGATAATATAAATAATATTAATATACAATCAAATGAAACAGACAATCTACATGTAAGCTTGACATTAAATAATTACTTAAATAAAGCGAAGAAACAAATTGATGAAAATTATGATAGTTGGGATTATATGAAACGTTATACAAATCCATACGAATTTATTCATACAATTGTTCCAAATACAAAATTATCAGTTAGCAAAATGAAGCCACTGTCTAGATCATTCTATAAGATGATCGAGATGGTGAATATGTTTCATTTGTTTAGTGGTTTTAACGATGGTCCAATTAATACCTTTCATTTAGCAGAGGGACCAGGTGGATTTATCGAAGCAACTCAGCATTTGAGAAAGAATGAGAACGACAAATATTATGGTATGACATTAATGGATGATGATCCAAATGTTCCAGGATGGAAAAAGTCAAACCATTTTTTAGAAACACATAAAAATGTAAAAATAGAACGCGGTATAACAGGTACTGGAGATTTAATGGAAGTAGCTAATTTAAAATATTGTAACGATACATACAAAAATTCAATGAATATTATTACCGCGGATGGGGGATTTGATTTTTCCATTGATTTTAATAAGCAAGAAATATTGGCTACCAACTTATTATTAGCACAAGTAAGTTTTGCTATATCAATGCAAAAAGTAGGAGGTCATTTTATATTAAAAATTTTTGATATTTTTACAAAGACAACATGTGATTTAATGTATTTATTATCATCTTTATATAAACAAGTATATATAGTAAAACCAAATACAAGCAGATTAGCAAATTCCGAGAAATATATAGTATGTAAAGGTTTTAAGAAATATCCTGATAAATTAATCAATAATATTATTCTAAATTACGAGGCATTAAAAACATCTGAGTTTATTAGCCGAATACTAAACAATAATTTAGATTATTTTTATTTAAATAAAATAGAAGAATATAATGCGATTTTTGGACAACAGCAAATTGAAAATATTAATGCTACCTTAAATTTAATTTCATGTAAAAATAAAAATGACAAACTAGACACAATGAAAAAAAATAATATTCAAAAATGTACCGCATGGTGTGAAAAAAATAACATATCATACAATAAAAATTTGGCGTCTGCAAATGTTTTTATTTTGTAATTATTGCTTCAAATTATTGCTTCAAATTATTGCTTCAAATTATTTTATTTTAATAATGTATAATGTTGAATAGATTATTAAAGGTATGGAATAGAAGCTCCAAAACTATTAAAATAGTCGCATTAATTGTTCTAGCAATCATTATTCATTGTTTATTTTTCAGCCAATCGACAAATATGGAAAACTTTGGTAATCCAACAACACTTACCTATTATTATATGGAAAATTGCGGACATTGTAAGCGATTTAACCCTGAATGGGATACGTTCGTACAAAATTACACTGGACCAGTAAAATTACGCAAAGTGGAAATGAACGAAGCAGGAGGTGACTTAGAAAAATACAATATTAGCGGATTTCCAACAATATTAGCTGTAGATGAAAATGGTGATAAAAAAGATTACGATGGTCCTAGAACAAGTGAAGGATTAACTAAATTTTTAGATAGCATGTAAATAATGAATTTTATTAATAAATATTTATTTTAATAGTAAATATTTATTTTAATAGTAAATATTTATTTTAATAGTAAATATAAAAAAATTGAACCATTTTATTTTATCTGATTAATTACATCACATTATATGGAGACTACTAGAGAGAACATGAGTATGAATGCGGAAATAGAATTTAAGGAAATTTCAAAGAATATCCTCTATTGTACAGTCAATCGAATTATTGGAATTATTAGTTGGCTATTAATTGTAGCAAGTAATATATGTCTTCTACTATGCTATTGTCTGCTAACCGCTTCGAAATATCTAGAATATATGATGATTGATATTTGCTACGACATGGACATAATCTATTTTCAAAAGGTAGCAAATGATACCATCCAGTCTGTATTGGATACAGTAAATAATTGGGTAGTATGTTCTAGAGATTCCGGTTCAAAAACAAATATTAAACGTGAATTTGATTCTATGATTGAACGTCAATTAACTCCAGAATGGGCAAATGAAAATAATGATGATTTGTCTAATGAAACATCTAGTACTAGTAGCGATTCATCAGTAAAAATAAGTGAATCTTCAAATAGTAATTCTGATGATGATGAATCTGGGGATGAAGAAGTAAAAAATATAAATAAAAATTTAAAACATGAATTTGACAGTGAAGTTGAAGATATAACTCAACAAATCACTCATGAAAATGAAAGAAATGAAAGTGACCTAAAACTTGTAAATGAAATTGAAGATGTAACTCAACAAGTGTTAGCTGAAAGAGAAGAAAATAAAGTTGTTGTAGATCTTACAAGTGAGGAAGAAGAAATATCAACCGAAACAGAAGAAAAAAACGAGGAAGATGAATCAGAAGAAGATGAATCAGAAGAAGATGAATCAGACTCAAATAATATCGTAAGTGATGGTGAAGAAGATTAATTAGATATTCTTTCTTAAATAAAAAATACCTTAAAAATAATAAAATGAAAAAAATACCAAAAATATTGTATCTATCGTAGATACAATATTTTTTGTACGCATTTATACATAGAAAAAAGACCTACCTACTTTTTTCATAAATTTTTTATATTTTAATGCGTATGTGTTTTAATTTTATAAAATTTATAGAAAGCATAGAACTGTAAACCAACAAGCAAATAGTACCCAAAATACTTTATTCTTAGCACTCATTGTTATATAGATATATTATTCGTTACGTTATTGTAATTGTCAATTGTTAATGTTAAAAAAGAAAACCATAGAGTAAAACTTCAATTTTTTTACACATTTTTAATTGGTATACCAATTTTTTCATTTACTGTATTCTAAAAATTACATGCTCCAAAAAGAAGATAGTGTCTGTCCTGGACCACAATTTTTATTTCCATTTGAACAAACTGTTTTCTGTCCATTTCTTTTCCAAGCCAATGGTGCGTTATATTTAGATTTTAAGAAATAGGGCGATGAACCATTATAACCTCCTTGATATTTACCAGCATTCGCAGCAGCTTCACCAAAAGCGGTGCGAAAGGAGGCGCCATTTTTAGTAATCGTATCATATTTTAATTTTGCCAAGCGTGTTCCATTATCGACAGCGCCTTGCGTAGCAAATTGCGCATTGCTTGGTTTATATATGGTTGTATTGCTACACTGTCTTCCTGTCTGATAAGGATTTGTACAATTGTTCGTAACAAATTCTTGGGATCCTGTAGGACTATCACTAGGATAAACTGGATTTGTAGAAGTTCCATAGTTATTTCCAGGTATTTCTTGAATGGATTGTTTTTGTCCATAAGTCTTACATCGTGCTTTCAAATATGCCTTGTTATCGCTATAATATGATTTACTTAATAAAGTAACTGCTGATTTAATAACATTATTTTCAGGTGTATTACACATGGTTTTTGTCGTGTAAATTCCGGTTTGAATTTGATAACTGTTGGAAGCATCAACCGCTCCAATTTGAATAACACCATTGTTTTGAATCTTGTTATTGTTTGTTCCAGAAGACACTTCAATATTAGCAGAAGGTTTGATACTTTTACTATTAGACTGTAAAAATTTGTTATCAAATGTCACGTACAAATTTCCACTTCCATCACATGAACAACTATTGTCTTTGGTATATCCCCTAAATACAGTTCCACCTGGCCTATCTACAACGCTAATGGAAGCAGAACTTCTACCATTTTGCCCTGATTGTCCATTGGTAGTTAATTGACGTCTCCAATGTTTCATAGGATATGGTCTGGCAAACGGTCCAATGTAATTTTTCGCATTATTAAAATTATCCTCAGCAGATGTTTGAGGATTATGTCCCAAATTTACATTCGGTCTAACAAGACCACCCATCACGCCAGCAGATATAGGATGCATTCCATTATTAGAATACCCTTTAATATCAATCAATGGTTGTTGTGCAGATGTTAAAGTATTTGAATAACTAAAATTAGTGGGTTTAGACATTTTAATATATAGTAAAGAAAGAAAAATAAGTAGAAGTTTCGTAATTTATTGCTTATCTAAGTCAATTACTATAAATCTAATATTATTGATACAAATAAAATACCAATAATATATAAATGTTCATCATAAAATCAATAACAATATTTTTTAGTTTACTCATACTTTTTACTTTAATTCGTTATTTCACTAAACCAACCATTATTGAAGGTGCTACTGGAGAATATCAAAATTATTCTGACGATCCACTCATTTTAGCAAAGAAAAACGCTGCTAATATTGATATATTAAAAAAACAGGTTGATAAAATTTCTGGACTAGCAGGTACTGTAAAAACAAATACAGATACCATTGATAAAAATTCACAGTCGATTACAAGTTTAATGTCATCTATGTCACCTTCATCAAATAAAGATTCACAGAAAAATCAGGCATTAATAGAGGACGATCCTGAAACATTTAATATGTAAAGATATATATATATATAATAAAAATGTCAACTGGAAATTTTTTTAAAGAAGTTTTAGATGATGTCAAAGGAGTAGAAGAAAGAATATTAGGTCCAGATTATCAATATTGGAAGCAAATTAAATCGCCTGGTCAAATGGGTATGAGTTCTCATGGCTCTATTTCAACCATTGCTAAAGATGTAGGTGGTTTAATAAATTATGTAGAAGTATTGGTTACTGGTAAAGGTAATGCTTCTGTTACAGGAAATCCTCTAGGAAATAAATTTTTCATAAAAACTGCAGCAACCTGTAAAGATAAAAAATCCAAGGAAATTGTTGATCGTTATGTATATGTTAACAATGTACCAAATGGCTCAATTCCTTTTATAAGTAGTGGAATGAATATGAATTTCGGTGATTTTGAAGGATTGGTGCCTGGTACATTAAGTAATGTATCCGCATTAAACCCAATGTTAATTTTTCAAGCATTTATGTCTGGTTCACAACCAGAATGTGAAGAAATTACTTTGGAAACAATCGATGTAAATAATAACAAGGGTACAGAAACCAGACATGTTACTACGACTGATTTGAGAAATATGAATTCATGTGATTTTAAACCGCGTTATAATAAAAATCCGATTACTGGACAATCATGTCGTGAGGCATTTGGTAATAGAAAAACTGCCCAGATACCAGACGACTTCCTAGTGAAATTATTTTACGCCTCATTAGGAGTATTAGGTGTATATATACTCATTAATGTTATGAAGAGAATAAAGGAGAGAAACTAGATCATTATATGAATAACTGATTATATAATTATATGAATTACTGATTATATAATTATATGAATTACTGATTATATAATTATATGAATTACTGATTATATAATTATATGAATTACTGATTATCTCTTTTTACGAGTAGTTTTTTTTCTTGTATTTCGCCTTTTCGTTTTCTTCGCTTTTCGAGTTCCGATTTTTGACCTTTTCGTTTTTCTAGCCTTTTTTGTTTTTCGTCCCCCCTTTCTTGTAGGAATGCGATTTTTCTCCATTTCTGATTTTATCATTTTTGATTTATCAGATGAGCTCATTGTCTTCCATTTTGCTCCATATCTTGCTTCTGCGTGTTTTGAAAAAGCTCGTATTAACTCAGGATCTTCTTCCATGATATCTATCAACTGTTTATGAACCACTGGGTCATTTATGGCGCGCTCTCTCAACTGAGACATGCGTTTATTCTCTCTCTCTTCATCTCTACTCTTACTCTTAGTATATGACATAGTTATATTATATACTAACATATTTACTTGCGACTGCGACGCGAATAAGGTCTTCCTCTTCTTCCGCTTCTAGATCTTGATTGACGTTTTCCCTTGCGATTATAATATTTGTCACCTTTATGTGTAACAAAATCTTTGCGACCTTTACGTGTTTTGGATTTCATTCCTTTTTTAGGATTACCACCTTTCATTGATTTACGTCTTCTTCTTTTTCCACCCATTGTAGTATTAGGTGTATGATTAGGATTAGGATTGGAATCAGATGTTTTGAATAAATTTGTAAATCCAGACCAAGCCTTAGATGCGTGATCAGTTAAAGATGGGCCTTTTTTACCAGGTACTGGAGTAGGTGCTGTAGTTGGTGCTGGTGTATTAGAAATATTCATATTATTTATTATATAATAATCTTAGAAAAAATTATATAATATCATGAATCAATTAATCAAAAAAATATAGTAGTCTAAAGTTTAAAGTTTAACGCGCTTGTAAAGTTCTAAAGCAGCTAAACCTCCGGCAATTTGGGCAAGAATATAAGGGACTAAATCATTCTTGGGTAATTTACCAGCAGCAACCATCATAACAGAAACGGCAGGGTTAAAGTTACCACCTGAGATTCCACCACCAACTAATATAGCAATAGCTAACGCAGCGCCAATAGCTAAAGCATTACCTGTAGCAAGAATTACATACAAGAAGAAAAGAGTTCCTAAAAATTCAACGAGATACTTGTTCATTATATAATTTGTCAATAAAATAATTAATGATAAATAACAGTTTATACTAAATATAAAATTAATCGATAAGAACACCTACTTGATAAAATTCTAGTAAATATTCAAATGATTTGTTGTTTGGTACATGCTCTGTAATAATACCATTATTATAAAGTTGTAGAGCTGTATCACGATCATTTGTAATATCAGTACCTAATGAATCCGGATTTTTTTTTAATAAATCTTGAGTCCATGTATTTGTAGTAATATTATATACCTTATTCTTCCACGATATCCACGCATTACCAGTACTATTATGTTCAGTAACATCTGAACTTGTATATTGGACAGTAGGAAGAGGTGATTTTTGAAAATTACCTATTAATAAGTATGGCTCTAACATAGTTTCCATGACCGTTTTATTAAGAGGAGCATTCTTATTTGTATTACTAATATCAGTATGTCTAGATAATACCGAATAGGTTATATCAGTCCCTATATAAGCTTCATCAAAATGTGTTACTTGCGGATAACTTGTAATATTATATACTTTATTGTTAAATACAACCCAGGCATCATCATATGTATTATGCTTTATTATCTCGCTACTTTTGTAATATTTATTTGATTGTAGTACATCATTATATACTATTATCTGTCTATTTCCAGTTCCGGTCAAACTTGAACCGCCTCCAGATTTGAATGGATTTGCTAAAGCACCTTTCTTTTTTGGCGCTACTGTACCACCTCCACGAACACGCGCTAAAGCACTATTGCGATAGGAATCTTGCTTTTGGGCTTGTCCTTGAAATGAAACAGTTGATTTTAAAGTAGAACTTTTTCCAATAGCGGTTAATTTTTTTAGAGCAATATGTTGCGATGAATCATAATGACCGTTCAATAACGTTCCTCCACCAGAATCCTTCACATATATCTTTCTATTATTAGAAAACATGGAATCGCCTGCCGAAGGGGAGAATTTTTGAGGCATACCCATTTGAGCATCTATTATAGCATTATTACCTCTATTTTTAATCAACAGACCTTGTGATGGTGGTCCAGGATAACGATATGTAAATTGAAGACCTGACATTTTATATATAATACAAGTATATATAAAATTATTTTACATAGTTATAACACCGCATAATTATAGAATATTATTTAACGACGTACTCTCATAATAGCAGTATACGAACCGTTATTGGAACCACCGAAATTCCAATCGTTATAGGTTCTATTCTCGGCTTGTTGTCTTTTAAATTTAACATAATCGGAACCATCGTACACCCATTTAACATTGGTAGTAGCACTAGGAACGCCAGTTCCATCAGGTTTGGCGAAAATACTTCCTCCTAAAAATCTAGCCGTAGCATTCGCAGCTAATTTTGTTTGTCCTGTATTAACTTGATTAGATCCACCAGAAGTATAAGCGACACGATTTAATAGATCACCGGCATTATTTACTGCGCGAAAAGGCGTGATGGCTACTTTATGTCCATTTACTACACCGGATGCAGCTTTTCCATTCCATGCTTGTCGGAGTGTAAATCTCATTCTTTCACGATTGGAACCTCCTTCCATCCCTGTTCCAGAATTACTATTTGCTGTACCACCCAATGATTTTAAGGATATTCCTGGTCTTCCACTCTTAACGTATGCTAAATTGTTATTTTGATTTCCACAAGGCATATATATATCTCTCATATAAAAAATTTTTATTTTGAAATTGCTAAACTGTATATTGTTTATGTATTTTCTTATTTGTATATTCTTATTTGTATATTCTTATTTGTATATTCTTATTTGTATATTCTTATTTATATTTTCTCTTTGATTATGTCATAATTCTTGGAGCAATATTCATAGTCTGTAATTCTTGAAACAATAATTTACAAGCATATGGAATTTCTACATAATTAAAATCTACACGATTATCACATGTTTTACAGATATGTATCTGCATTTTATTATTATACGCAGCAACCATACCACATCGTTTACATACATGTACTTGATATTTATCTGAGGCATCATATAGTCTTCCTCTGGTAAATCTAGAAGCACCATGCGAAACCATACAATCTCTCTCCATTTCACCAAATCGAAGACCACCATCACGACTTCTACCTTCAGCTGGCTGTCTCGTCAAATTTACCATAGGTCCTATAGAACGACTATGTTGCTTATCATTGACCATATGCTTCAATCTCTGATAAAATACTGGTCCCATAAAGATACTCGTTTCAATTTGTTGTCCAGTTAATCCATTGTACATAAGTTCATTTCCACAATTTTCATAACCAACTTTTAATAACTCCTTGCGAATCATTTCAATTGATAAATCGCCAAAAGATGTACCATCACCAAATAATCCCAATTCAACCAATACCTTTCCTAACAATGTCTCTTTCAACTGTCCAATTGTCATACGAGATGGAATAGCATGGGGATTAATAATAATGTCTGGTTTTACACCTGCTGCTGTGAATGGCATGTCACATTCTGGAATAATATTGCCAATGGTTCCTTTTTGTCCATGACGACTGCTAAACTTATCCCCAATTACTGGACGCCTAACAGTTCTTACGCGAACTTTACAGAAACTATATCCATCGCCATTTCTATCAATGAAATTCTTGTCAATATAAGATGCTTCATTTGTCCTGTATGTTCGACTCAAATCTTCATATTTGATAATCTTAGTATGGTCATTTCTATTTTCCTTAATAGGAACCACCTTTGAAATGATGACATCATTGTTCTCTAAAAGCGTATTTTCTGGAATAACTCCTTTATTAGTAACCTTGCCATAATTTCCATACTTCATACCTTTTGTCTTATTCGGATCAGGCTTACAACGAATTTCCTCATCACCATTAATCTTCTTATCTTCATCCTTCTCGGTATGATAAATCGTCGCTTGAAACAAACCTCTGTCAATAGATCCTTGGTTAAATAACAAACTATCTTCTTGATTATATCCACTATGTGTCATAATCGCTACAATAACTGGAGTTCCTGCTGGAATTTTATCCAGTTTTACCATACCCATCAATCGCGTGTCTACTAATGGCCTAGCAGGATAAGTTAAGACATAAGCCGTTTTATCCATACGCGTATCATAATTAGTAACATATACTCCCATCGCTTGTTTTCCCATCGCAGATTGATATGTATTTCTAGGACTTTGGTTATGGTCCGGAAATGGAATACAAGATGCTAGAATCCCAAAGATGGTACTAGGGTGAATTTCACAGTGAGTATATTTATAAACAAACTGACTTGTTTTATATAATTCTGCCGGTTTCATAGCAATCATACTAAAACTTTGCTCTTCAGGGTCGATATATTCAATAGCAGAATCATCTAGATTACAGTTAGTCAGCAAATCATTCCACTCCAATTCGTCATTTTTTATTTTATCAATCGTATCCTGTTTCAAAATAACGGAATTATCTTTTACGCGAAGCACCGGTCGAATTAATCTACCAGCATCCGTACAAACACGTATCTCGCCATTCTTGTAATCAAATATGATAGAAGCATAAATATTAATCATTCCTTTGTATTTAAAATCTTGAAGCATTTTAAAGAGTTTATATGGGTCATCGCTAATACCAATCCACGCACCATTGACAAATATTTTTACTTTATTTTCCAATTCAATACAAGTTAAATCCTCAAGAGGTGTAACATAAGGCAATATATAATCATGAATTGGACTACTATTACTAGGAATAGTAATATGAGTCATATAACTAAGGTTCTTAACTACACCTACACTAGCTCCTTCTGGTGTTTCAGCAGGACACAAAAACCCCCACGAACTATTATGTAATTTACGCGGAGGAATTAGCTTTCCACTCTTGTCGATGGGTGTATTAATACGACGCAGATGACTCAAACTGGAAATATAGGTGAGTCTATTTAATACCTGAGCAACACCTACCTTGTTGCTATTTACATTTTTGATTCCAAAATCACCAGTAGACAATGCTCTCTTAAGACCATTTTCAATTGTAGTAGATTTGATAATTTTATATATGTTTGTCGTATTTACTATATTCAAATAATCCTCGGTAGAGCGCCATGAACCATTATTTATTTCACGTACAATTTGCTTCTGCATATCTTTCACGAGCTTATTAAAGTAATTACGATACAAATTATTCAATAGAGTTCCGGTCAAATCAATACGCTTGTTCAAATACGAATCTCTATCGTCTGGTTGAATCCATTCAAAACTACATTTAAGTAATTTATTCGCCATATAACCAAGCATGTAGATTTTTTGAGTCATATTATGGCAATGTGGGAATAAATCATTATTTAAAATATCTGTTGTAAATTCTTTCTTCTTTTTTATACCAGATTCCTTGTCCATATTAATTGGAGTATACATAGCATGACCCATTAAATATTTAATAGCATCTTCCTGTGTTAATATATTATTAGCATCTACAATACTTCCTTGAAGACCATATTTCATTTTTTTATACTTTTTATCTTCTATATTCAAAATAATCTTTTCACATATTTCTTTATCTGTCAATATTCCTAGTGCGCGAAAGACAACAAACAATGGTACTGGATTTTTAGTCTAGGTATCTGAATATATATCGATGATCCAAATCCAGTGTTTTTGCTAGAGATCATCATACTAATCTGCTTTGGACTAATACACTTGAAATCTGGTACTGATTTAATTTCAGCACTCCAACTCCACTTGTTATTGTTTTTGCTCACATTGAAGCAATATACACGATTCTCAGCAGCACGCTCTTGCCCAAGAACCGTTTTTTCACTACCATTAATAATGAAATATCCACCAGCGTCGAATTTACATTCACCACTAACATTTTCATCAATATGTTGATATTGATTCAAAACACAGACAGAAGATTTCAACATGATTGGGATTTTTCCAATATGAATCTTGGGCAAATTTTTATAAAATGTTTGACTATTTTCTAGATTTGGTCCGGTGCGAACAATGTACTTTATGTTCAAATCAATTGTCATCATAGAAGCATATGTAAAATTTCGAAGCCTGGCTTCTTGTGGAAACATCATTTTGGATGCTCCATTATTTTCATGGATTTGAGGTCGATACAAATTGAAGTTCTCAAATGTAATAAATATTTCTAGACTATATTTGCCAGAGTCTTTGTCAAAATCGTTTTCTGAGCAAATTTGAACTGGATTAAACATATCAATCGTTTTTTGAATTTGATAATTGACAAAATTATTGTAAGACTCTATTTGATGTCTCACTAGTTGCGCCAAATGCTGATCCTTGAAATATGATTCAATTATAGCCCACGGTGTCTCTATACCTTTCTCCACACCCATTTCTACCTTTTCATTTAATTTACTTTCTATTTCAGTCATGACTTTGTTTTTAATCATTTAATTCGGTATTTTTTAAATCAATTTATTTTTTAATTCACTAATAAAATATATGAATCATAAAAATAAAATAGTATAATATATATATAAATGTTAAATATTAATAATAATCTGGATAAAAATTCCAAGAAAAGGAAGAATCGATATCGCAAAAATAATCGATCTAAGCCCATTGACCATAATAAGCCACTTACATTTGACGCTAGCTATAATAATCTATATATACCTCCATTACATACATCTAGTGATATAATTTTAAGAAAACCGTTTTATGATTCTACTAATACTACTACTAATATTATTAATAATCGAGACAATTCATCGAATATAATTAATAATCAAGACAATTCATCAAATATAATTAATAATAAAACTAATATAAACCCTGTCATTGATTGTAATACAATGAATTGTAACTCACCTATTATTCAATCTAATAAACTAATAACATCCCTTGATCTACATAATAAGAATAATCCTTCTGTAAATATTGACAGAGAGAAAACCGATATTTTATTAAAATTTTTATTAAAACAAAGTGAAGATGATTTTTATAGTAAATACAACTCTTCGTTTTTTTCTGGAATGCCGACTATTCCGTTGTCTATTGAAAATAAAATGCCTTCCATCGGTGAAGAGATGAAAAACATCGAAAAAGAACATATACATATTAACGAAAAGGTGGATTGTTTACTTGATTTAATTCACTTATGTGATAAATATCCTTTAGCTGATAATGTAGAATATAACATCAATATGAAGGCAATTCATAATATTAAATCTCCTTTGACAGACCTTCAAAATATGATTGGAATGAAATCGATTAAAGAAAATATTGTGGATCAAATTCTATATTTTGTTCAAGACTTACATAATATCTCTCCTAATAATGCCGACTATTTGCATACGGTTATTTGCGGACCTCCTGGAACTGGTAAAACCGAAGTAGCAAAAATTATGGGTAAAATATTTAGTAATTTAGGGATCTTGAAAAAAAATGTATTTAAAAAAGTTACCAGAGATGACTTGGTAGCCGGATTCTTAGGACAAACTGCAATAAAAACAAAAGAAGTAATTAAAGAATGTTTAGGCGGTGTATTGTTTATTGACGAAGCATATGCTTTAGGAAATGCTGAAAAACGCGATTCGTTTTCAAAAGAATGTATTGATACTATTTGCGAAGCATTGAGCGATCATAAAAAGGATTTAATGTGTATTATAGCTGGCTATGAACATGAATTGAAAGATTGCTTTTTTAGTTTTAACCCAGGATTAGAGTCTAGATTTACGTGGAAATTCGCAATAGATGAGTATGATCATAAAGAATTATTGCAAATATTTGAAAAAAATGTAAAGGAAACTGGATGGAATGTAAAAGAGCCACTAGAAGACAGTTGGTTTGAAAAAAATAAGTCATATTTTAAATATTATGGTCGTGATATGGAAACTTTATTAACAAAAGTAAAAATAGCTCATAGCAAACGCGTATTTTGTTTAGCTAAGGAAGAGAAAACTCAAATCAACAAAGAAGATTTAGAAAAAGGGTTTGAATTGTATAAAAAAATGGGAAGTAGTGAAAAATCAATTAAAGAACAGGAACGTTTGAAGCAAATATATAGTACTATTTATTGCTGAGTTTATTTACATATAATTTATGTATTTATTTTGTATTATTTTATATAATACAAAATATATCATGTCTGATAGTCGAAAGATATTAATCAATGAATCATTCTTATCTTCAAGTAGTATGAGCAAAAAAAATAAAGGTGGTGGTAAATCGAAAACAAAAAAAAATAAACCGAAATCTATTATCAAGCCAAATTCTTTGAAAAAAACATTACTTGAAAAAATAAAAAAACATCAACAGCATGAAAAAATGACTGCCGATAATTCTATACATGATAAGCATAGTGATAAAACGAATGACTCTACCGAATTTCATGATAATTTCATGAACTCGCTCGAATATTTAAACAAGTTGAATGAAAAAAATAATGACAAAAAGAAACAAACAAAACGAAATAAATCCTTGAAAAAAACGGCATTTGGTGGAAGCTCTAATAAAACAGTTCCTACAATTCATACTCCTCAAGAACCACTTATATCAGTCAATTTGCCTATGGATTTTGATAATCCAAATAATAATAGTAGTATTAATCCACATATTCATACAACCACGTTAAATGAAAATTCGTTATATGGAGGTAATAATATTAATTCCTTTTCACAACCTGTTCCCATTGTACAACAACGTAACCCCATTGTACAACAACGTAACCCCATTGTACAACAACGTAACACCATTGTACAACAACCGATTCCCATTGTACAACAACGTAACCCCATTGTACAACAATCGATTCCCATTGTACAACAACCTGTTATAAATAAAACTGATACGCCATATGGCTGTTTAAAAGGTGGGAAAAAACCAACATATCGTGTTTATCATAACAAAACATTGAAAAATAAACCAATTACAATTAAATCTCCCAATAATAATCCACAACATAATGAAAGAAAACAAAAATTAGCAGCGTTGAAAAAATCGTATAAGAAAATTCGCCAAAAGAAAAGAACGACGCGAAAAAGCACTTTTACTCTAGGAAAGATAGGCGAAAAAGTATCCGTCTTAATAAAAAACAATGCTACAAGACGAAAGGTAAAACGAGAGCACGGATTATTAAAACAAAAATCTATCAGTGAAATAAAAAAACACTTGTATGATAAAAATTTATTAAAAATTGGCTCCACCGCCCCAAACGATGTTCTAAGAACATTATATGAACAGTCCATTTTAGCAGGCGATGTTACTAATATAGCTAATGACGTACAAATTCATAATTTCATGAATAAATAGATGAAGCAATACTATATTATGACGGTACTCTTTTACAATATTTATGAAGTACACATTCCGTAATTAATGAAAAATTGTTATGAATAGAATCAACCGCAGTAGTATTTAAATTACTTAAATCAATCATATTCATTACGTCGATAATCTTATTCAAATTATTATTCATGCTGCTTGTATTCATCGCCATGGTTATAAATAAATACGAATATGCCATAGCTAATAATATTAAAAACAACACACTATAATTTATATTTCTAATATTAACATTATTTTGATTATTATCTAAACTATTATCTACACTATTATCTATTTTTCTTTCGTCTGTCAATAATGATTCTTTCATCATAATCTTAATAAGTAAAATGAAAACAACTTTAAATCAATTTACAACTTCTATATTGATTACTTATATACATCTTTAATATCATTTGTTAAATATGTGTTCTTTCCAATAGCACGAATAATTTTGTTTGTTTCTTTTTCATCGTTTTCTATATCCGTCATTGAATTGCAAACTAATGTAGTTAATTTTGTCTGAATATTGTCTTCCTTTTCCCATCCATTATTCACGTCTTTCCATTTATTTATCAAAGTTCGCTGTTTATAGGCCAAATTACGTATTCCCACTAGAACACGTATTAATTCACTGTCTTTCTCCCAAGCATTGTCTTCTTTCACGTAGAGCGTTTTTCTAGACGCATCTGTACAATGTATAGGTCTCTCTAATATATCCAATTGACTTAATCCATTTGTTATCATATTAGTAATTGTTTTGGTCAGACCATTTTCTATAGTATGATCGTATGTTTCGGCGGTTATCGGTAATGTATCAATAAATTCAGTCAGATTCATTGCATTCTTACAATGGTCATTCAAAAACATCTGAATATTAAAATTTTGCGTATTATGACTATTTGTGTTTGTTGTATTGTGTGAATTATTTCCTATAGTCGGCATAATTTCCATCATCTTCTCCATTACATCTTGATTCTTCAAAAGCAATTTGATTAATAATTCCTTGTCAATTTCACTAGAAGATGTAGGTATATTTGTTATACTACATTCACTTGATATATTTACATTATCTTTTAAATTACTACCACTATCCGCTTGACTAATGTAGCAATGTTTTTTATGATTAAACAAACTTTGGCGATGTTTGTATATATTTCCACATTCGCAGACGTGTTCTGCTGTGGCGATTTTTGGCGCGTTTTTGTCAGTATTTGTCAGTATTTTGTAAGTATTCTGATGTTTGCGTGTCAGCACATGTCTCGACAATTCAGATTGCTTCCTACATGAATAGTTACATTTGTCACAATTAAATATTTTGGCGATTTTTGGCGATTTTTTGTCAGTCATGCGTCAGTATATTATACACTTATGCAATAAATGCCTAAATCGTTTTCATAAATACTTAAAATTTTACAGTAACAAATGAAAACAATTTGAAATGGAAATGAGAGCATTAAGCTCTAAAACGCATTTTCACGTTTTTTTCATTTCTAATTTCAAAATTTCAAAAAACACACAAAAAAAGCATGTTGATTTTTGATTTTCCCAAAAGAGAATTGAAAAAAATGTAAAAAGTGAAATACCTACATGTATCAAAAACAACCAAGCTTTTTTGCCCTTAGAAACATCCCTTCATATGTAGGGGGTTGCCTACATGCCCTACATGACTTTTTCAGAATTTTGAAAAATGAAAATCATCAAGCGCAATTTACCTACATGAAAAGCATGTCCGAAAAAACCGAAATCCAAAAAGTTACTTTGCATTGACCGGTTTTAGGGGGATAAAAAAGTGCTTAAAATGGCCATTTTATTTATCCTCCTATTTTGGATAATTCACATTTAAAATATGATTTTGACAAAAATAGATGATATGAAAACTATCCGACAAATAACCTATATCTTTGTATTTTCATATTTTTGTATTTTTGTATTTTTAATCTTCATACAATATAATATATATTATGAAACTTCCTATTTTCACAGGATTAAAGGCAACCTCTTATTTTAAAGCATTTATTCTGAACGCAATGACTGCCGCAATTATATGCGTTTTAGCCATTGAATTTAGGCTAGCGTTGGAAGATGAAAAAAATTCATATTATGGATTTTGGTCGAATGTATATAATGAGAAAAAAATTACAGAAGCTCATAAAATGATAGTAACATTACTTATCACGTTTGTTGTATCTGTCATAGTATACCATGTAATGTATTTCGTATTTTTATTTGGTGGTGGACAATTGAATTTAATCCCTACCAAAATGGCCAATTTAACTGAACTTTTTAAAGAGAGACAAGTACTGTAGGTTTCAATAAGTATGATATAAGTAACAACATGTAGGCATTAACAGATAATATATCCTTTTAATAATAAATATAAATACATATTATTTATATTTATTAAGATAATGGCAATGTTAAAACAGTATTTTCAGTTGAGAGATGAATATAGAGAGAAATACGGTGAAAAAACGATTCTTCTTTTTCAAGTAGGAGCCTTTTACGAGGTATATACCCAAGTAAATGCGAAAACAAAAGAAATAGTAGAGGAACAAGTCATCGATTTTAAACGTTTTGCCGAATTAGCATCTGCTAATAAGACTGAAACGACTCTCATGTTAGGATTTCGCGATTATATTATTGAAAAATACGTTGAAAAAATTCAAAACGCTGGCTATACGGCAGTCGTATATAGTCAAGATGCTCCAGCAGCGAATACTACGCGAAGTTTAACCGGTATTTTCTCTCCTGGAACCTTTTTTTCAGTGAATAACGATGAAATATCAAATAACATTTGTTGTATTTGGATTCATAGGAGAGAGAGAAATAAATTAAATAAAAGCGGAAATATTATGATCGGAATGTCATCGATAGATATATTTACAGGTAAGAATACATTTTACGAAATTACTACAGAAAACGCTCATAATCCGACCACATATGACGAATTAGAACGGTTTGTCAGTACATATAATCCGAGTGAAACCATTCTTATTTCGAATATGGAAGAAAACAAGATAAACGACGTTATTCATTACGTGAATATCGAAAGCAAAAAGATTCACCGATTAGATTATGATGATAAAAGAATCAAAAACGCAGAAAAACAAACATACCAACAAGAAGTAATTAACCGTTTTTTTAGTCCAACTGTAGCCAATTCCGTTTTAAACAATACATTGGAATTCGCCTACGGCATTCAAAGTTATGTTTATTTATTACATTTTGTATTTGAACACAATGCTAATTTGGTAAATAATTTACAAGAACCTTTTATTGAAAACAAGACAGATCGCATGTTGCTAGCGAATCATAGCTTACAACAATTAAATATACTCGATGATAATCATTACAATGGAAAATTATCATCAGTAAGCAACTTTTTAAACAATTGTATTACACCTATGGGGACAAGGAGTTTCAAACATAATATACTTAATCCAACAACATGTAGAGAGAAAATAGAGAGAAAATACGATATAACCGAGTATTTATTACCTACAGAATATTGGATGTATTGGAGAAAGGAGTTGAAACATATGAAAGATATTGAAAAATTAAATAGGCAAATTTATTTGAAGAAAATTACGCCTTCGAATTTGTTTTATTTATACGAAAATCTCTCTACGATAAAAAATATATTCTCTTTATTAAGTCATGATCAAAACATCAACAAGTATTTACAACAAGATATAACCATGAATATTGAACGCGTTTGTTCCAATCTACAGAAAGTATTTAACAATACATTTGTATTAGAACAATGTAAAGATGTCAATACTATGGACTTTGATACAAACTTTATAAAGAATGGAGTCAATGAGGAACTAGATAAATGTATAGAGTTGAGAGAAAATAGTATAAATCAATTGGAATCCATACGCCGCCATTTAGATAAAATGATTAGCCAAGGAGAAAAAACCAGTAAAAATGATTTCGTAAAGATACACGAAACAGATAAATCCGGAATTATGCTTCAATGTACGAGCCGTAGAGGCAATATTTTAAAACAACAAATTCAAAAAGGGAAGCATAAAGTTTCGTTAGAATTTACAACCAATAAAGGAGTTGTAGAACAATTCGATTTTATTCCTGACGTACATACAAGTACAGCTACAGGAACAAATGTAAATATTACAAATGAGATGATTGCGAAAATAACAAATGATATTGTTCGGTCAAAGCAAAATATGAAGGATTTGATTACCATCATCTATAATCAGTTCATACAAGATTTACAACAATACGAAAAAGAATTTATGAATTTGATTCAATTTTGTTCAGAACTGGACCAACTACAAAATATGTGCTATATTGCTACAAAATATAATTATCATAAACCGGATATACGCAGTGGTGATAAATCGTATATAAAATCAAAGGAATTAAGACATCCTCTTATAGAGCAATTGAATACGGAAGAATTATATGTAACAAATGACGTAAATATCGGTGCAGAAAGCGATCTTATGCTTTTGTACGGAACGAATGCTGTGGGAAAAACGAGCATCATAAGAGCTCTGGGAATTAATTTGATAATGGCGCAAGCCGGTTTGTATGTAGCTAGCAGTCATTTCGAATTTGTCCCTTACAGTGGAATATTTACGCGAATCTTAGGAAATGATAATTTATTCAAAGGGTTATCTACGTTTGCGGTGGAAATGTCTGAATTACGTGTGATATTAAATATGTCGGATAAGAATAGTTTAATTTTAGGAGACGAACTATGTTCAGGGACAGAGCACGATTCAGCTGTAAGCATTTTTGTATCAGGACTAGAAATGTTACATAAGAAGCGGACTAGTGC
>Ga0233415_10000123_pt1 | contig 36537 bp, 68 predicted proteins | sample Na_anoxic_12_MG_FD_188631 | JGI IMG/M metagenome (GOLD analysis project Ga0233415, IMG submission 188631) | Seawater microbial communities from Saanich Inlet, British Columbia, Canada - Na_anoxic_12_MG | ecosystem: Environmental > Aquatic > Marine > Inlet | place: Canada: British Columbia...
TAAGTTTCATTCTTTTTGTTCTCCAATACAATAAATAGTCATAAACATTTTATAAAAGACATATCATTTACAAATAGTTCTAAATGCGGGAAAAAGAGTAAAGTTAAAGTGGTGGAGGTGGCGGGAATCGAACCCGCGTCCGCAGCAATGTCCAGTTCAAGTCGTTCACAGGTTTAGATTATTTTCTTAAACAATCAAATGGCTTGTTAGAATCCTGTTGCTTTACAAACATTAACAACTCGGGTGTTTTGCTGTCGGCAGAACCACCTGCTTATTCGCTATTGGGTAACGAGGTCAGCGAAGACCCAGCAAGCTATGCCGCTAAAGCGACGGCTTGGAAATGATTATTGTTATTGGCAATTATCAAAATTTCAATAAGTTTAAGGTCATTCATTGAAGTAGACCACCTGCACTATCCGTTTATTTTACCACGTCGATACCTAGACACCCCCGTCAAATGTTTGATTGGCAACTCGCCACCGTTAAAGCAAGCAAAGCTCCAAATCCTAATATCATTATACCAACTCCTGCTGCAAATGTCAAGTAATCTTTTAAAGGAATTCTATTTTTCATCATATCATAAGTAATTACTGATCATTTAGATAAAGTACAGCCAAAAAAGTAAATAATCCAAATAAAATAAACAGTAAGCACGGTAATGGAATAGGAATATCCATATTTATGCCACCCCTTAATCCCTAGAAGGCTTTCCGTATCCAATATCTCGATATCTTTGGACTCTTTCTTCATGATCTAGTTTTTCAGACTCATCCTCGTCACTGGGAGAGCACTGTATTTCGCCATCAACGCCCAATATATCCCGAATAACAGAAACTATAGTTTTAATTTCTCTTTGGACGGTTTCATTTTGATCAGGGCCGGCCCTAATACACTTTATAACGGTCAAGATCTTCATTAAATGATCAACCATTCCAGCAGATAAACCTCTTTTTTTAAAGGATGAGCTTATTTTTTCTATTTCTTTTGGGTCATCCCCAAGGTCTACCCAGTGATCAACCCTTTCTTTATTAAAAAGATCATCACAAAATTCTCCTGCTATTGAGTCATCACAGTTAAGATATGCTATATCCATAGCTACTTCTGTATTCTGTTCCGCCTCTTGAAGGATCTTTTGAAGCTCTTCTTTAATAAGTCTTTTTAAATGTGATTGTGTAATTTTCATTTTTTTATTATTGATGATCATCCTGATCATCACGTTTCATTCAAGTTTCTTCAAGTTCGGAGGTTCGTGACGATCTTTCTCTTGCAGTTTCTAATTCATCAACAACATCATCCCAATCAAAATCTCCAGATTCCATTTTGTTCGGGCCAGTCTTTCCCTTCCATGGTAATCCCAATTTTGTAGCTAGAGCTTTTTCTTTTTCTTGTTTCAATATGTCATCGGAAATAGGAGGAAGGTCCTCAATTGAGCCACCTGGGAATGGTGCACCATCAACCTCAAACTCTTCTTCATCTCCCCCCTTAGACCTAATTCCAGGATCTCCAGGATGAATCTCATCAATTCTTTCTTCTCTTTCACTCATAAAATAACGAGCATCGAATCTTTTCTTATTTTTTATTGGTTTTCCCCATCGTGACATTTAACTATTCTCCTCTTGTGCGGGTGGTGCTTGTGCTGGTTGCACTCCGCCCGTTTGTTGTCCTGGCATTTGAACCGCTTGTCTACTTCTACCTTTCAAATCTTGTGCAATTTCTCCAACAATTGTTTTTAAGCTCTCAAGAGATTGAAGCAGAGCGCCTTGCATTGATCCATCGCTGAGCCTATTGATTGGATCAATCATCTCGTCGCACATAGCACTGAGATCTATTATCAACTGATCATCACCACCACCATTAATTTGGTTCATTTGATCTTGCATTGTCGCTAATTGAACGGCATCATTTTTAATCTCTTCCACTCTTTGAATTTCTTCAGCGATAATTTGTTTTAATCTTTTTCTGGATAATTTCATTTAATAATCTTCTCCGGATTCATGAACTACATTCAATATTTCTTCTCTTATAATTTTTTTCAACTGTGATCTTGTAAATTTAAACATTTTTCCCTCCGGGATATTACTTGATGGAATATTACCCCCATTTATATAGGTTGTTCCCCTCCGAGCCTCTTCTTCTTCTTCTTCTTCTTCGGGAGGTTCTCTATACTGAGGAACATACAGGGGTATTTGTTTTCTCCCTCCCTTTTCTTTCTCTCTTTGTTTACGAATCCATGGAGGGTCGCTCTCTTTTAAAACACTAAAGAGTTCTTCTTGAACGATCTGTAATAATTGCTCTCTTGTTAATTTCATAAAAAAATCAAATTTCTCCAACACTAATAAATAGTTTCAGGAGTTTTATAAACCAGTAATAATTTTATAGATACAAATTTATTTAATAATACGGAGAAACGGTCATAATATCATGGTTCTTATAGTCGTCAACAGCAATAAATTTAATTTCGTAAGGATTTCCGCACCACAAACTGGTTTCAGATCCTTCAATCCACCAGGAAGTCCAAAATTTCTCTCTATCGCGGACGAGTGGAAAGGAGTCAACAAACTGAAGCCCATCATAAACTTCGGCCCAAACTTCAGAAACATCTTCAAATTCATAATGAGGGTAGTGAACCCAAGCATCAAAATACCAAATATAATCTTGGTACGAATAGTTGTAATGACAAGAGACTTTGGCTGTCTCGATTGTTGGCCCTCGTTCGGGATTGTTATGCTTATGGCTATAATATCCCGTATCATAGTCATAGCACCCAGAAAGGGTTGATAAACATAACATAGCCAGCACAAAGAATAGGGCCGGCCAGAATGCAATTATATAAGAGAGTTTAAATTTGTTTGCTTTCATTTTTTCCTCTATTATAAATATAACATATTTTCGTAGAGATGTCAAGCATTATTATTATTTTATTCCTAGTTTTGTGCGCCTGTCCACTTATTACCGGCTGGCTTATTTTGGAGACTGAGTAATACAAAATCTTTGTAATCTAAACTTAAAATGCCCTCAAGAAGGTCCCAATCTCCCCCCATAAGAGATTGAGTAAAAATTCGCAGGGTGCTCAATAAACCATATATCGACCAATAATCTTCGAACATTTCTTTTATTTTAATTTCCCATTCTGAGTCCATATTATCTCCGTCATCCCATAAAGACATAAAAAGACCATGAAAATCTTTATGAAGATATAATAGCCTATCAAATAATTTATTACTTTTAACGTGAGGATCTCCCAGCAACTCTAAAACATCCTGTGTCCACATTTCCTTCTCATTATTTTTGGAAATAGGAAGGCTTCCTGGTTTAATCAACTTGTCAAGCTCATCCTTAATATTCTGCACTTCACGCAAAATATGAGTCATTTGATCTATTTTTTCTTTAATGGGGTTTTTATTTTTAAACTCGCGGTCTTGGAGTCCCTGTAACAATTTATGATGGATTATTATATTCTTTTTCTTAAAATTCTAATAATGATTTTTTTCTTCGGAGGTTCTTCTATCATATTGGAAAGTGGCTCAGCAGGAATTCCACATGCCTCTTCAAGTTCTTCTTTAATAAAATCTCTAAGGTGTCTTTTCGTTAATTTCATTGTGATTTTTCTTCAACAGCCCCTTCGTCTGAAGAAAACAAATCATCGACAGCTTCTTGGACCATGGTTCTTAACCAACTCTTTGTTAGGGTAGTTCCCTCACTTATTTCATCTTCATCCTCGTCCTCAGAAATTTGTCCCATTGTTGCCTCATGGGATACAACATAAGAAGTAGGCGCCGCCGAAATATATGTTTGAGCAGAGCCAAGCTCTTCTTCAACAGGGGCCTGTTGAGCAATAGAAATTTTTATTTCTTGCATAATGATTTTTCTTAATTTATTTTTTGATATTTTCATTTGTTTTATCTTTCTGATTTTCCGACTTGAGCAAGAAGCACCTTAAGAGCGGCGCCAATGTCTTGTTTTGAAATATTTCCAGCAACTTTTTGAAGAACTTGACCCCAAATAAATTGTACAAGATCTTGTCTATTTTTTAATCCGGAGAGCAAATCATCAAGTCCAGCGACCTTATCTAACTTCTTAGAAACACGTCGAACATTAGTGCGCTCCTTGGGCGGAGTTTGTTCTTGTTCTTGTTCTTTGAGAAGGTTAAGTTCCTCTCTTATAATTCTTTTTAACTGCTTCTTTGTTAAATTCATTTGTTTCCCCATCTATAAGTAGTTATTTTCTTATCGAGCGCCGCGTCTGAAATATATATTTTTTGATAATCCTTGCTCGCCAAATTTTTTATTCCTATATTCCCAATTCATCTGCGATACGATCCACTATCCACTCATAAGGATCGCCAGTTGTCTCTTTCAATTGAGTCGGATCTTCTTTGGCGGGCTTTCCGAATCTTGGAGATTTGGCGCGGTCCTCTTGATCTTCTTTTGCCGCTGCTCGCAATCGCGCGATTTTATCTTTTCCAAGTCGATAAACTTCTTTTTCTCTTTCTTTAGCATTGGTGGGATCCCAAGCACTTCTACCAGAAGAACCTATTTCATAGACTTTTTTGATTTCTTCTTCGATAATTTTTCGCAATTGTCTTTTTGTAATCTTCATTGTTTGGATCCTTTTATTTCTCTTATAAATAGTACAAATCGCCCTTAAATAGACGGTTTTCTTTTTAAGGTTTTTAAACAAAAAGAAAACCGTTGCATTTGCAACGGTTTATCCTATTGATATTATTGGCGGCCCAAGCGGGATCTATGTTTTCAAATAGCCATATCCAATAAAAGCGCTGCGAACAGCACCAAAGCGGTCGTTCCTAAGCAGAACGTGAGTGACATCCAAAAAAACCCCATTAATCGATACGCTAGCTGGTTTAAACCCATACCTTTCTCCTTTGTTATATCTTATTATAGCATAATTTTGCGAATCTGTCAAGTTTTTTTTGGGGAAATTTTGACTCCCGGCGGTTTTTTTGATGATGGGTCGCATATCTGCATTTTTTATTCTGGGAAATTTAAGTATGCAAATTCGTCATTAAGCTCAATTGCTTTTTTATCATATGCTCTTGCTGCTTCTTCTAGTGTTTTATAATTTCCTATATAAATCCTTTTCTCTTTGTATCCAATTCGGGCTGTCCACGGGGTTATTTTCCTTCTTCCGTCATATATTACGCCCTTGAACCCGTGTGTATTATTCTTATTTATGCCCCGATTTGCGCAATTTTGTTGATTTGTACTTGTACGAAGATTCGATCTTCGGTTATCAAGGGTATTTTCTGGGACTTTATGATCGGTATACATCCCTTTTGGGGTTTTATTAATAAGTTGGTGCATGCAGATCGACGTTTGCTTTGGAGACTTATATATTTTCTCGCGCTGGGGTGAATGGATCCGGATGCCCCCATCCGGATGATCGATATTTGTTCTTGCATAAAGCCTTCCATTGACCCCCATATGAAGGTACCACCTATGTTGGCTTACCAAATCGTAGTCTTCATCATCAAACCAAACGTCATGGGTACCGTGTGTGGGGCTTACAATTGTGATTGTCTTCATCTCATCTCCTTGTATAACTATTATACCATGAAAACCGAAATCTGTCAAGTTTTATTCTGGGAATTTTTCTGAACCATTTATTACTCCTTTATTATTTTATCACCTTTTTTAAGATTTTCAATCGCGCTTAGTGGCCTTAAATTATCTAATTTCCAACATTCTGTGAACATTGGGTCTTCTAAACTTACATACTTGTAGTGCGATTGTGGAATAATATGATCCATCTGCCACCTGAACTCACCACTTTGATCTAATTGGCCCCAATTTTCCCAACTCATTCTTTCATCAAACTGATTTTCTATGTGTTCTACTAAATCCTCTGCTGTATAGCCTAAGTTGTTTTCGATGAATTCCCAAGCTTTTGGGATACGCAACTGAATTGCACCCCGGGTCCACCTGCTAATATTTGTTTTTATGCCGCCAACAACCAAGGCTCTCATTTTTGCCACTGGATTTTCGACATTTCTCCTTCTTACAAGCTCTGGATCATAAGTTTGCTTGTTTTTTTCTGCTCTACATTGCTTGCAAGTATTTTGTCTCCCGCGACGAACGGTCAAATCCCTGTAAAAATCATCATAAGCCTTATCCATATTGCAAACTTTGCATTTAATTTTGGTAATTACACCACAACGCCCTAGTCTTTCATACTCCTCATTTACTTCAACTGCTTTGATTCCTCTTTTGGTATTTGCACCGTAAAGCTCTTCCGTTTCTGCTAATTCATTCTTCTTTATGTCATCTGGCAAACAATTGATGCTTTTTCTACAACTCTCTGAGCAATAAACCGGTGGTCCGGACTTATAATCAATTCCATTTCCACAAACTCGGCATATGTTGTTTTCTTTATAAAGGCGCGCCTTTTCTTCTCTCTTTCCCTTTTGTCGCGCGATTTTTTCTTTTCTTGCGGTTTCTCTTAGCTGTCGGCGCTTCTTGATCACATCTTTTTTTATTCTTTTTTTCTCTGCATGCAATTGCTGTGCCGATTCTCTCCTTGCCAATTCGTTATTTATTATTTCTTCTGCTCTCACAACGGAGTATAAACCTCTTTTAGAACATTTATCGCTTTGTTGCCACTTCGATACGCCAATAATCGGAATCCAAGATTCGCTGCCCATGCCGCGATATTTAAGATGCAACGCAAGGCCCTCTCTGGTTAAATATCCATCAGGAACGGGGGGATATTCTCCTTTACCTATTTTTGGTTTGTAATCTATGATCCTGTCTTTGTCTTCAGGTGAAAAGAATCGAAAAGATTTTGTCACCCCTCCGGTTCGGATGGAAATCTTTTCGTCATTCACCCTCAAAAGAAGCACCCTTTTATATAATTGACCCCTTGACAGTCCGCCAATATTTTGTATCTTCTCAAATCCAAACCAATTTTCATTAAGCCACTCAAATCTCAAGATTTTTTCTTGGTTTTTTTCTTGGTCGTCTTGTTTTTGAAGCTTTGTTTTATTTTTCCAAGTTGGATCCCCATATCTTGGGTGTTTTTTTTTGTCTTTTTCGTGATGGAATTTATTAGCGCACTTCTTGGAGCAGTATTTATGCGGTTTCCCCGCTCTCTGGCTGGTACCGACATTACCGCCGCAGACAATGCACCCATTCGAAAAGCGGCCTGATTCTTCTTTCATGTTTTCTCCTTATATATATTATAACATAGTAACTAGTACTTGTCAAGAACATTCATAAGAAAAAAATCAGATTTTCAATTTGACAGAAATTTGTATATCCCCTGCACGGCTGTACCCGGCCGGCGCGCCCCATAACCCAGTTAGGAAGGTACTTTCCGGCCGGTGAGGGGGGAGGGGGGGGCCCCCCGTATGCCCCTTCAAACCTGACAAATCAGTTGGGATCGTCGATATGTCAGGTTGTAACTTATTAATTTGTGTCAATACCTTTATGTCAATTAGTTGTCAATTCGTTATAGGGGAGGAGCTAACTCCTTAATGGTGTGTCAAGCATTAAGTTGTCAAGAGAATGTAAACAATATGTCAATTCTCCATTGCCAAGCTTGAAACTGACCTTTCGTTTGTCAAGCAAATAATTGTCAACGTTATGTCAATTCGTTATAATAATACTTGACAAACGAAAGGTCAGTTTCAAGCTTCGCTTATTGCGATCGCTATACAATATAAGCTGGTAACTTATTAATAAGTTTATACGCCTGCTTTTATCTGTCAAGCACAAAGTTGTCAAGCTTGTGTCAATTCACCATTTATATTCTTGACAAAAAAAAAGCTAGCGCAAAGCTAGCTTATCGATGGTATAGGTTTATTTTAAGTGTGTCTGCGAATGTCGGCGTTTAACCCCCACTATATAGGGGGATCACATTCATATGGGCGTCACGGGGCATTGTAGGGGTTGTAAGGGGATTATATTGTTAACACTTGGGCGGTTGATTTACTAGTTAGAATGGGCTTAATACAAAGCGTGATTACCTCCTTTCCCCCTTCCCTATTAGGGATCAATGATAAGCAGGTTTAAAACTACCATTCCTAAGGGTCATTGGTCCTCCCACGATAACCCACTTTCAACCATTTCTTTCCCTTCTGGACGATAAGCAAGTTCCCAACTGTATACTTCATGGTTGAAATACTCTAAGGCGATATTGAAGTTTGAACCTTGTCTATGGCCATACTTAGAACCTTCGTGGTTCCTATACATGATATGTAAGGTTAGAACTGTATTATCACTATTTTTATTATTATTGGCCTCCGACCTTTCTTTTGCTAGAACGAGGAATTTACCAATTACAACGCCGGGTTCCACGGCAGCCTCGGAAGAGGTGGTACAAACTAGCATATCACCGACTTGAATATCTTCGACTTTCAAACTCATTTATCCCTCCTCTGAACGATAGTCAAGGGAGAACCAGTATTCATCCAAGGTCGTTCTTTGAACCATCTCCTTGTGGGTGATAGTAAAGGTTTCCCCTGCACTATCAGCATCAATGGCATTATAGAAATTATCAAACCATAGGCATATACAGTCATAGACGATATCACTGGAATAAAGCTTCTTTTGGAGGACAATGAACTTTCCTACCTCTTTGGTGTTTCTATAGGTACAAAGTACAATATCACCTGCCTCTGGATATAGGAGGTTTGAACTCATTTATTTATATATCCTCCGAGTCTTTCTGATTCAGTGCAAACGGCGTTTATAGACGCCTCGCTGAATTGTTTCGTTACAAACAAATCGCGATTGTCGATTTGACTTTTAGGAGTCTTGAAACAAAATACTTTATAAATACGACCGCGCGGGCCTCTGATTGGTAGAACGTCAATTATAAAGAATAACCATTTAGTTTCATCTGTCGCGGGATAGGGACCACAGGAGTAGCTAACGATTTGTCCTATTTCAAACTCCACTTTCTTTAAGCCTCCAAGCTTTCATTAAGCTTCGTCATAAGAGAGTTTAAACGCTCTATTTCGTCCTCGATGTAATCACCATCTCCAAACATAGCACAGTTTGTCAAGTCCTCTAAGCGATTGTTAATACAATCGATCATATCGATTATTTCATCATGCGTTAAATACATTTATTTATCTCCTTAGAGCCTCTGATATTTTTAATTGCAACAGGGCGGGTGTGTCCAGTTATTATATTGCCATTCGCTGATCTCATTGTTTTTACATAGATCATCAGTCCAATTGCTGAAAGCCTCGGAGCGAGCGGGAATATCACGCTCTCCGTCTTGCTCGTATTCCTCTATAATATAAGGCAATACCTCTGCTTCAAAGCGCACAATGGCTTCATCTCTTGTTATGACGGTTGAAAGCGACGAATCGCCTGATTGGTTGGTACTATTTTTTTTAATTGAATTCATTTGGAGCCTCGGATTATCGGGTTTCTAAGCCAGTTATCTCTTGGATTGTTTCGGGAGTAGCTTCGATGATTGTGAAGTTTGCAGGGTGCATATTGCGCACGGCGTCAACGCGGTGCTTGTTAGTAGTATTTGAATACTTCTTCGAATTAACCATGGTTAAACCTTCATTATGGAGGACGACGACCTGAGGAACACCATAGCTTAAAAGCGCCCTGAAAACTGGCGTTTCGATGAGTGTTTGATTTGATGCTGGAGTGGTGATTTTCATAGTTTATACATTCTCTTCGGTTGGGCATGACATAACGGTATTGAGCAGGAATTGACAATCGGCGATTTTACACTTAAGGGCCTCAGTTAACTTTTCTTTTTCTTTTTTTGAACCCTCGGAATCCAATGAATCCCTTAGCTTGCGCGCGATTTCGTCGCCTTCGAGGCGCACGGTATCGATCTGTTTAAGAGTCTCGGTCAAAGCAGTGCTTAGAAGTAGGTTTCTGGCGAATAAGGAAGCGCCATTTTGGGCGTCCTCAAGCGGAGTAAAGGATCTATTGTTTTCTCGGGGCATAATATTCTCTGGCTGAAAGTGAAGGTTGAAAGGGATAAGTTGGTCGGTCGAGAGGGGGGCCAAGTCCGTGAATTTCGCCGTTAGGCGCGGCCCTAAATTGTCATCCATCGATGGTAAATCCTCCATAAAGGGGTTTGAAAGGTTATTTTTTTTAGTTGACGCCGTCGTTTGTCCAACGATATTTATCATCGCCAACGATAAGCTCCATTGTGACGGTTGAACCTCCGTTTCCGGTGTCTTCGTTGGAAACCCAGGTCCAACCACCATTTTCAAAGCTCGCAATAGCGTCTGAAAGGCGATCCTCTGAGGTGAGTTGAGTAGTCGAGGCGATCGCGCCGTTGATAATGAGAGTGAGGTAAAATAGCATAGGTTAAAGCTCCGATATTGGCGATGGTTCCGCGCGATTGGCGCGGGATGGGGTGAAAAAAGAGAAGGGGGGAAGCGATTCATAAGTATATTATACCCCATTTTTCGATTAAGGTCCATCTTTATCGTGTCAAGAGAATGTCAAGGGGTTATTCTCGGCTTTGAAAGAACATAATCAAGATCACCACTGATGATGAAATTGCACAAGATGAGATCGCGATTAGAATGACTTCGGGGCTTATTGACATTTTTCTAATTGTCCTTTTATTAAATCTCAGACAGAATTTTAAGTTGATTCGCCCTTGATCGGTTTTCTAAATACAACTTCTCAATGCGAAAGTAATCTTTTGGACCCTTCGCGCTATTATAAACCATGCGAGTCACCCAATGTGTAGGTTCCTCCTCCAGTATGAGGAGGTGCCAAATGCGAGTGTCCTCGGTAAGGATCGGATTTGTAACTTCGATTAACATTCCTGGCTTTAAATCTTGCATATTGATTGTCTAGTGGATTAGATTAAAAAATTTGGCGAATAAGTTTATAATATCAGACTGGCGGGGCTCAAAACTTCATAATAGGGCGCGCCATCGGGAATAAAAATTGTTGTAACCGCGTTGTTTTTAATGTAACTGCGCCCCGAAAAAAGAACTATCACGCGAAAGCTGGCGCCCGGCTTCCTATATCGGTCATGATTTTTCGATAGCTCCACCTCATCAAATAATATATATAAAGCATCGGTCCTTATATACCGAACGAGGTCGCCACATTGAAAATTATGCTCCATTCTGTAATAGATAGAGCCTTAAATCTCCTTTGTGACTTCATTTTTTTAATTCCTCGGTTTTAAACTCTTTAATCATCAATTGCGATTACTCTTTCGTTTGTCTGAAAGTAGGGGTGTTGAGCGCATTGTTTAGTGGTCATCCACATACGCTGAGACTTGCTCGGAACAGGCTTAGGAGCCTCCATATCCGTTAAGACGATATGCCCATCAAATTGGCGCGCATTGACCCACTTTGACGGCGCGTCAAAGCAGGTTCCACCGTATCTATAACGGATCTTTTCATGACGTTCGCCCTTTTTCCAGATGTGAACGTGTTCCTCAGCAACCTCGGTATCAAAGGGAATAATCGTAAAGTCGGCAAGTTGCGCAAGTTTTTCAAGCTCGGCGTAAAAGATAACAAGCATCTGATCGGACACACTGCCTGATTGATCAATTGAAACCGCTATTTTCGCTTGACGCTTTGCTTTGCGGCCTGGATGGATATAAGCATAACGGCGATTTAATTTCTTAATTGTTGAGGTTCTATCTGCTCTTTGACTAGCCTTGACGAAGGAACGAAGGATAGCGCGCCAGTTGACTTTAGGCGTGATCGCCTCTTTGATCTGTCGTCGCATTCCAGAGGATACAGATCCAAAGCCCTTAGACTGTGCATCTACAAAAGCCTCTTTGATATTCTCCTTTAGGCGTTCCTCGGCGATCTTGCGTTTCTCATCTGTACCGCCAGAATCACCCCAATCGGAATGATCGCCATGACCCTCGGAAGGTGAGGAAGGACCGTCACTATCGCCAGATCCTTCACTTCCTTCCTCACCTTCGTCAGATTCGCCCTTGTTACCTTGACCATCACCGTCATCGGATTCGTCACTTTCTTCCTCACCTTTCGCCTGTCCATTACTATTCCCTTCGCCTTCGCTCTGCTCGCCTTCACTTTCACCGTCGTCATCACCGTCGTCATCACCGCCGTCGTCGCCTTCACACTCTGGAAGCATCGTAAGATATTCCTCAGCCGATAATCCTGGAGGAAACTCCACAAATGGGCCAACGGTCGGAAATAGGGCTTCTTCGGGTAACATCGTGGTCACCAATTGCCAGCCTGTGGGAGTTTCGGCGTGGTCAAAGGTTGAAAGATCGCTATTGATCGCTAAGTCGGTTGCGATATTCCATTTCTTTGACATCTTTCCAGATGGAAGGCGTGAAGTAACATGCAATAACACGATATGATAAAATTCATGGAGCAAAATACCCTTGACGAATTTCCGATCGCGCGCTAGGATTGATCCCATAAAAATTGGGTTATAAACCAGTTCAAACCGGCAACGCTCCTTATTCAGGCATACGCCGGCGGTAGGGATCCGCGTTGAAGCTACCTTATCCATGCGCCGCGACAATGCCGCAAAAAAGGGTTCATCCCTTAAAAGATCTACGATATGTTCATCAAGGTTAAAAGGTAAAATTTCAGTAGCGGGTTTGGTGGCGATAGTTGTCATGTAGGAAGCTCCGATTTCTATATATATTATACATGATTTTGGTGTATTTGTCTATAAAATAATTGTCAAAAGAATGTCAAGGGGTTGGAGAGGGCCATAATCCCCCTCCAACCTGGGCTTTACTTCCCACCGAGAAGCTTAATAAACGCCCCAACCTTGCCTTGTTTGGCCAGTTCTTTATGGAACGCGGAGCCATTGTCTGCTGAGATCTGGTTATTATCCTTCGTCAAAGTTGTGAACAACTTCATTCGAGCCTCAGCCGGTAGCGCGTCAAAGTAGGCGACCAAATTGATCATTCGAGGATCCTTGATTTTAGCAGAGAAAATATCACGCGCGTCCATCTTTTCAATCAGTGCAACGTGATCAACCAGCCCGAAATCTTTGGTTTTCTCAATCTTGCCATCATCCAGAATATCCTCAATGGTTACTTGACGCTCGAAATTCTCAACGAAGTCACGGAAGCAAACCGCAGCTTCAAAGCCGACAAATCCGTGGCTCAGGTTGAAAAGCAGACCAAGGTTTGCCTGTTCATCGTCGAGCATATTCACCTTTGCAAGCGTATTACTCAGGCGGTGCCATGATCGACGCGATGGATATACTGTTCCTGGCTCAAATTCGCCCTTATGCTCCAAGTGATCGTGATTCTGGTTAATAAAGTCCCAAAGGATAGGGTGAACCTCGCCTTTCGCCCAGTTGAGCCAATCTTCAACGGAAGGTTCGACATCGAAAGTAACCCACCGATCAAGCTCAGCCGGATCCATATCGGCGACTTGATACTGAGCCGCGTGCACGCCGCCATTGACAGCGCCGAAAACTACGGTTCCTGGATGTAACTTCCAACCGTTGATCTGGCGGCTGTCGCCAAGTTGAAAAAATCCCTGGCGTACCTCAGTTGTACCCCGATCGATCTCATCGAGAAAAAGCACAACCGGCTCGGTGCATGCTTTTATAAGCCAAGCAAACGGGCGCAGGTTAGCGGCAAGCTGACCATTGACCCTAACCATCTCAGGACTCGGCAAACCCAGGAGGTCGCCCTCAGTCATCTGTGAGGCGCGTTGTTCAATAACGGGCAAAGAGGTTTCGCCCGCGCCCGCGCGAATCGCCCGCGTTTTTAATGCCTCGATATCCCACGTTAAATTGCTTGCGGATAAATATGCAATCCACGATTTACCAATACCGTGACGACCACGGATAAGGACGGAATAAAGGTTGCTTTCGTCGCCCGATAAAAGGGCGGGAATCATTGAGAAAAGGTTAGCGAAGGTGATGGCGACGGACATGAAGGGCTCCTAAGAATAAGTAGTGTCTGGCTCTGACTTGTATATATATTATACAGGATTTTGAAGGATTTGTCTATAGGTTAATTGTCAAGAGATTGTCAAGGGCGAAAAGGAACTTATAAAGCTCCATTCCAAGACTTGCGTTTTTTATAAAGTTCTTTAATTGCGCGCCCGCTGCCAATGAGCCAATCCGTGGGTGGCGCATTTGTCGTTACTGGACTTTCAACTTCGCAAAAATAAGTAAAGCGATCGCTATATCGATAATGCGATCCGTCTTTGAATTGGCTGGCCGACGACTCATCCAAAATTAGCTTTAAAAGCGCATGATCCCACGGCCATCCGCCTTCATGTACCCATGCGACATCGATCTTTGTTAGGGGCTTTAAACAATAAGGCGCGTCATTATCAAACCAAGCATAGGTTCGATTCCAAAAGTTAATATTCTCCCAGCAGATCTGAGTTATAACCTGTGGAATTCGAAAAGTACCGCCTTCATAATTTTCCGGTTCAATGCGTTGCGTATGGCGTTCGCTGGAAATGATGGTTCCAACCCCGATCCCCAAAGCCTGAAAACGCTTATATATTGCCGCGCGAAAGATAGAGTTTTTCCCTTTAGTTATGGATAAATGCTCTTTTAAGTCTTTGCAGGTCGCTCGGTTGTGGCCAGAGTTGTCACAATATGAACAAGTACGATCTTTGCCTTTGCGCGCACGTTTGGCTTTTTTGGCATCATAAGATTGTACATGCCAATTGTTGGGATCCTCGGTGCGTAATTTTTCAATTTTATTCTTTAATACTGAACAACTGGCTTTATTATGACCGCGTTGTCCACAATGGCGACAACGGACGGTTCGTTTATAGGCAGAATTTGGGCGGCGAATGGACATATTGGGAACTCCTAATTTCTATATATATTATACCAGAATTTTCTGGTTAGGTCAAGAGAATAATTGTCAAGAGAATGTCAAGAGATTTTATAAAGTTTCAAACAGGATAAAATGATCAAGTGGGGACGGTGGCGGCTTTCTCGGATTCCCGCCTTCCTATCTGCATAAACTTGTTGTTGGCGCTCTGATCGTCGCCCCCCCGATAATGGAGATAGAAAGTCCTTTATGCACCGCATCCACGATAAGCAACTTTCAACCCTTAGAATCGGGAGCCAGCCCTATACAGCAACGGGCTGGACTTTTTTATTAGGTGGTCCCCACTTGATCAATATGTTTTTGTCCTCGTAACATTGCGGATAAGTTAGTTTAAATCGGTTATATCTTCGTCCATCGGACACTTTTGTTTTCGAATAAATCGGCGCTTTCGCTGATAAACACGGTAGATCCTGGCATTTGGTTGCAGCCACCTCGGAGAGAGCCTCGGTTCGTATAGGTGTTATACAATTTATAAAATGTATCGTTGCCGCCGGGACAAGTAGCGATCAAAACTATATAATCCGCGATAAAGCCGGTGGCGGTTGAAGTCTCGCGCACACGATCGCCTGGTTTAAGGCTTTGAACCCCTGATTTGAAGGCGCCTGAAATCATAAAATTCTCCACTTCTTTCCGATCAGGGTGGCGCGGCGAAATCGCCAGTGATCTCCTGGCTTGAAATAATCATTATGCAAGTCTGGTACGTTGTCGGGGCCATTGAATAATATTATAGCTTCAAGCCAACCTATCGTCGAATCGATGATAATATACCGCGCAATCTCCTTATCCTCTCCGCAGTTGTTTAAATGGTCACTCAAGAGATCGGACGACCATTTAACGGATATAATATCTCCGGTCTTTACTTGTGCTGCTTCTTCCTTCGTTTTCACAGTACCCTCCAATAGCAGATACTTCTATTGTTCGACCACACAGAGCAATAGTAATCCGGCGTCATTCTAAAGGTTTCTCCTATATTTTCGTATCCCCATGTTTCGTAATCGCTCAACAAAATGTAACCCTCCAACATCTCCTCGCGGACCTTCGTTAAAGCTACCCTTAAAACTTCCTTTTCGCCGTGTACCTGAGAGATAACGTCCCCGACCTTTAATTGTGCGGTTTCTTCCTGCGTTTTCATCTTATCCTCGGTGTCTTTTGAGCCATCGTTCTTCGATCTGGATCGTGTTCGATTCACCGAAAGGAAGGATAGTGTAGGTTTTTCCTCCCTTAGCAGATGTTTTGACTTCTCCGTTATTATCGACGACCATAGCGATCCGATCTCTCAGGCGGTGATTTCTACTGGTTTTCCGAACCTTTACCAGCGAGCCGATTGCAAAGACTGGCTCGGAAGCGCAGGTTGCAAGCACCTTTTGAACATACTTGTTTTCGACCATCTTGCGATAAAGTTTAGCAGACGGAACATAAGTTTCATCCGAGACAATCTTAGCGGCGATCTCACCAAAATAAGGTGGATTTTGGAGATAGTACCCAGCAGCAACGCGAAGATTCTTAGCTTTCTCATCGGTCCAGCTATCGGTCCAATTTTGACGTTCAGCGATGACCTTCGGATCAAAACGGGCTTCCATCCTCTCAAATGCCGACCATTGCTTAGGACTCAGGCGCCCCCATTTTTTGGTGCTTTCAAGTAGACTTTTGGCGAATGAGCGAGAAGAGTCGTTTAAATCTTTGTTTTCAAGTAGTTTTTCAATTCGTTCAAGCTGCACAGGCATATTAGAGGATCTCCGTTGAATGTATATATATTATACAGGATTTTTCGACTGAAGTCAACAACTAAGTTGTCAAGAGAATGTCAAGAACTTTTAACGATCACTTGGCGGAAATATAAAGAGTGCCCGTATAATAAACAGTAGACTTAGAATCTTTCCATTTTTTAAGCTCAATCGTGTTTTTAACTGTATATCCGCTGGCTGTTAATATATTTTCCATTTCTTTAAATATAGCAAAGATATAAGTGTTTTTATTTTTGTTAGCTGCCTTCATCGATGAATCTGAAACCCTGTAGTATCGAATTGGTCTGGAATGACGGACTTTGAGGTCGTCAAACTCCAGTGGCCCATATTGTTTCCGTAGATGTTTTTTTAAATTGCTAGAGTAACCAAACCAATCGTTCAGCAACCTTTCGTCTCTTAATACTTTTTCTATAAATCCTATCCAACCATTGTATTCTCGAATATAGCTATTTTTATAATACTCTACTCCAGAATATCCGAGTAGTGCATCAGCACTAAAGTCCTTATCTGTATTTCTAACTCGTATCATGTGACCCAAAATAGAATTCACAAGTGCATGTGAAAAACGATTCCAAATAGCACATTCGGCTTTTAGCTGATTTTCGGCGTCTTTGATCAAAGTTTGTGTGTGCAATTTATTCTGATCTTCCAACTTTTTTAAAAACCGAGAAGGACTAAGAATTGAAGGCGATTCGGGTTTAAGGATTGTGAGGTTTGACATTGTGAGTTCCATTGTTTGGGTAAGTGGTTCAGGTTATATATGTATTATACACTATAGCGGCGATGAAGTCAACAACTAAGTTGTCAAGAGAATGTCAAGAGATTATTTATCCATATAAGTCAACCAATCCTCTTCGAAATCGTCATCGGATTCTATATAGTTAATCTCCAATGAGTTAGTCACGAATGACACAAGGTCATCCATTGTGAAAGTCTCGACTACCTCACGGGCAAGTCGCTCTCGGTTTTCTCGGTTATTTTCTGCGTCGGTTGTCATTGAGTTCTCCGTGTTTTGTATATACATTATACACGTTTGAGAGGGGTTTGTCTATAAAAAAGTTGTCAAGAGAATGTCAAGAGGTTTATAAATAGTTTATAATTTATCGCTTGTTCGGATGAAGTTGGTACCAACCTGGACCGCATGATTGTGAGCGTACAAGTAAAATATTTTCTGTACCATATGATTTTAGTATTTCATTGTGAGTTTTATCATATCCTCCCGGACCACGGGAGCGCAGGAGGACATCAGCACGGACTGAAAACCAAGTCCCAATCGGACCAAAATAGAGATCCTGTCCGTTGTCGAATTCGAAAGCCTGATCTCGGTTAATATAAATTGATTCAAACATTTATCTTTCTCCACTCTGAAAGGTTTGTAATTGTTAGGATTTTAACTGTATTAACGGGATAATTTCCCTCAAAGCGTTTATTGAAATTTCGGTTCAGCGTGATATGTAAGGTTACACCTCTGAAATCGGCGCCGAATTTGCTGTAAGCGTTGTGCTGTTTGGCCCAGCCGAGGCGATCGGTGCCAATCAAATCCCCAGGTTTAAACTGATTTTTCATCCATAACCTTTAGGCCGAAGGCTGTAAGTTCCAACTCCTGACCAACCAATGATGAATTGTGAGGAGCGAAAATGCAGTAGATAACTGCTTTATTATAATATGAATTGTGAGGTGTGGTCTTGTGTTCCAAAACGATTCCGCGAATGCCATTCATTCTCTGCTCAACGATTTGTCCAGGTTTAAACTGCATTTATGATTTCTATTTCATCCAGTGGCAACCAGCCGGCCCACTCAGTAGGATTTGGTATAGGCTCTAGCATAACACATAAGCGACTTTCAAGCTCTCCTGAGCCTCTGAAGGCCCGTGGTGACTGTCTCACCACGAATTGCGGGCCGTGTTCTCTTATTCTATTGCGAGTGCGTGACGATGCCTTTCTGTCCTTTCTGCGAAAGGTCAGAGTCACAGTATCACCATTTTTAAAAGGGGATTTCTTCATCAATTTGCTCCTGCATCCATTGTGGGCATTCTTCCTCTATATCGAGGGGCATTGGATCATATGACCCGCCGAAATCATAGTTTTCTTCGTAGTATTCCTCAGAAGAAATAGTGTAAAGGTCTTTTAGGGCTGGTTCGTCACGATAAGGCATTTGAAAACGCTCCTTTGGTTGAAATGTACCTATATTATACACGATATTTTAGGTCAGGTCAAGAGAAAAGTTGTCAAGAGAGTGTCAAGACTAATTTATTAAATTGAAGGTGATCTCTCGCGTATACCTTAGCGTCCAAGGGTGTGGCGAAAGTGATGGGGGAACCGAATATATCTCTCACAGTCAAACCGTCACAATACAGACGCCACTCGCGATCCATAACTTTAGCAGTATGAAACTGGGAAGTCTCACGCCACATATAAGAGGGGTCTGGAAGGGAGTAAGGCATTGTTTTCTCGCTTTTTTATCTTTTATTATACATATTATAACACTTTTAATTTATAAGTTTAAAAAAGATCTTTAATATTTTTCATTGAATCATAGTCTTTCTGAAACTCTGAGCGTGATTCATGGCTGTCAAACTTAATAATTTTAACGGGAGCGCCGGCTGAACCAGTCACACCAAAATGTTTTGGCTCTGATTGATCGCCGCCCAGTTCTTCAACGCAGTCTGGACACTCATTTATGTAGCCTCCGACCTGCTTTTTCAGCCGAGAGTGTAAGTTAAATTCAATGTTACAATGTTTACAAGTTTTGATCATGTTTTCCTTCATGTTTAAGTGATTTGTAATATCTTTCCATAATTCGACGACTTTCGCCAAAAGCTTTATAAAGATTCCATGGCTTCTGCGGTGCATAAAAAACGTAATGCACGAGATTTAAGCGATCTATCTCGATTATGATAGACCTGAGGCAAGATTCCTTATCCTCAATGATTTGACCTAGTTTAAACTGCACTTTCGACTATCCAAAAACTTGGCCAGTTTTTCCGTTGTGCGCTGGACTGATCTGCGAGCCAATCTTTTTTGATAAAGCGCGTTTCTCCTGGCTTTTCCCTAATATCAGGACAGTCATTGTATATACACAAGCATTGCCAGTGCATATTTTGATAGCCGCCTTCGGCAAGTATTAAATAAGACGAAAACAATCTGTCAGTTTTCCATACACAATACTCGTTAATGATTTGTCCAGGTTTAAAGTGATTTTTCATTTGCCACCCTATAACTCCACTTCGGCAACTCTTAACAATTCCTGCTGAAACTCTATGGCTTCTTCCAGAGTTTTAAACTCGGCTTCAACGCAATCGGTGGTCACGTTTTCACACGCTCCATCGATTTGTTTTTCAACTTCAATCCAAATTTTGTAAACAGCTTCCATTGGGTAGACCTCTCGTTTATTTGTACCTATATTATACAGTAGATTTCGGTTCGTGTCAATAAGAAAGTTGTAAAGAAAATGTCAAGAGAGTATTTTCCAATAAAAATTGTTCGATGTATCTTCTTCGGATTCGATAGTTGAAACAAGTATTTGATCGATTTCGCCGGGACGATGCGGGCCTTCAGGCCAAAAAGTAAACAAACAATAAATTTCCAGCCATTTTTCATTCGCAGATAAAACTAAATGGCGGTCCATTTCTTCCTCTTTCTTTGGCGGGAACCTGCAACAATGCGAGATGATTTGTCCCGGTTTCATTATCATTATATGCTCTTTATCGAGAGGATTTTTTTGGAAAGTTAATGAATTCAATAAAGTTAGCTTTGGCGTCCTCGATCTCTTTGTGGTAAAGTTTGGTCGCAAGACGATTTGACCTTCGCAACTCCTCGTTTAGAAGCTGGATTATCAAATGTTGAGCTTCAAGCTTGAGGCTCATAAGCTACTCCGTAGGCTGTAAAGTAGTCACTTGACCATTCATCAGTTATATACCCTTTAATTGGGTTTTTAGTACGAGTTTCGGGTTGTTTCCATGTTGCGGGCTGAAAAATTGCGCCATCTTTTCGACGGATAAAAGCATATACAGTTTTACTGTTCTGAGCTTGATTCTCATAGTGCTGCTCCTTAATCAATTTCCAATAAACTCGTCCTTTTTTGAAGTTTAGGAGTGGTATAGAACCATAATTCCTATTTTTACTGTGTGAGATGTTAATTTTTTCCTGCAATTTTAGCAGTAGTAAGCCGAACTCATGTTGTATTTCAAGTTCTGAGGGTTCGAGGTTGATTTGTAACACTGAAACTCCGAGTTTGTATAACCATTATACACTATATGAAGTGATTTGTCAAGTCATTTTCTGTATGATTTGTTACAGATCTTCACTTTCGGAAATTTTATAAACGTGAACCATCTCGGGGAAAGAGGGAACGTCATGTGCACTTTGATAAACGGTAGTTACCTTTTGTTCATGAAAAGAAAAGACAACTATTCTTCTGGTGCAGAAAGTTGCGTAATCCATATCGAGCATATCATCATAAGAAAAGAAGGGATATTCCATATACCCGTATTCGTCGGTTGTCTCACTTTCTAAAACTAATCCATAATAGTATTCAATATTACTTAAAAATGGCTTCCATCTTACAATATCTCCGCATTTGAAAGGTGGATTCGACATTCATTATTTTTTCCCTTTGCCCTCTTTTATGGACATAATGGTATCGTAGGATTCGCTCTTTAAATTTGATAAAGTTTCAAGCTCGCCCCCATTTCTTAACGCCTTAAAAACTAAATTTTCAACTGAAAATTCACCTCCCTGCTCAAGGCCACCCTGTCTGAATTTTCTTAATTTTTCTTTTAATCTATCAGAATCCCCATAGACCTCTTCATGCTTTCCCTCTTTTTGAAGCTTCTCAATCATCTTAATTGCTTCTCTCAGGCCATCGGTCTTTTGTTTAACTGCATCTTCACTAACCTCAAAATCAACTGGTGATGGTTCAATTACCCATTCCTCGTCTAAAATAGAATAAACGCCCGTTGAGTGGTGGGGTTCATTTATGTTTTGAACATATATTTCCACCTCGTGCGCCTTAATCATTATTTCGTGACTCCTGTTCCAATTGATTTTTGCCTCCATCAAATACTTTCTGACAAGTTCGATGTCCTCATCCACTGCCGAGTAGTCAATAACAATATGAACATCAAGATCTGATTTGTCGGTCCAATTATAATTTGCCATGGAGCCAGTTAAGGTTATATTTAAAATATGTGCCGGTAATTCTAGTTTTTTATAAAAATCTTCGGCAATTCTTACTAATCTGTCAGCAATCTCGGGTTTTAATCTATTATCATCATTCCAAATATCACGGTTTAGATCTTCTTTAATCTCGGGAATAAGACTAACTTCCTCCTCCATCGGCCCAAGACCTGATTTGCCACTTTTAGCAGAAATCTTGTGGGTATACGGCGCTGTGTTTGGAATACCACCATTTAACATCGTCTCCCTTTTGAAAGCCGGATTTATTTTATTGCGAACCTTTTCCTGATAAGGTTCAATCTCTTTTAAAATACTTTTAAACTCTTCCCACTCTTCTAAATACATAATTTTCCCTCACTATAACTAGTTTCCATAAAGCTCCTGCTCCCCATCTTGATAAGTTATTATTGTTTTATTATTGGGATGCGGGCCGATATGAACCTTAATGAAATCGCTCATTGAATCAAAAATTGCTATACCACCTCGGGGTGTAGGATAAAGCCAATGAACAATACATTGGCCAGTTCCCAGGACAACTCCTTCGATGACAACTCCCTCTCCAGATACTCCCGTTTCGTCGAGTTGCCGACAAACAGTAAAGGATCTGATTCCTCGTGGTGCCAGCTTGGATGGCGGTTTTGGCTTGAGGTCTTCCGCCTCGGTCCCCAGACCATCATCAAAAATGTCTTCTAAATCATCCAAATGTCTCCCCCCTTAAATAGCGATCTATAATAACCCTCGTCTCAAGATAACTTAACACAGAATGTACATTGTCATCTTCTGCCAGTGAGATTACTACGCTATAATCATTACCATGCGGACCTGTTTTATCCCCAAAGAAGCAGATCCTCTTACTGGGGTGGTGCTCTCTTAGATAGCTCACCGATTGTCTTTTGTCGTAACCCGATGGGTAAATATCTACAGAGATTTCACCACCGATTTTAGCATCCATGCCTGGAAACATAACCATTAGCATTACCGCAAACTTCTTTCTCTCCAATTTCCGCTTGTCCCATTTAAAATATGCCTCCCTTTCTGTCGGAGAGGCGTTGCGCCCTACAACGCTAAAGTTTATCATGCCCGGGCGATGCTCAATATGATTGCCTGTCTTTATTTCATAGGCAGATTCTTGCAGGAAAGTCTCTAAAAATTCCTCCAAACCCTCTTCAACTTCCAACTCATTTATATAAATAAGCTCATCCGATATATCAAGTTGGTTTGCTGAACTGCTGAAAATTCCGGCACAAGAGTCTAAAATATCTTTTGGGACTTGCTCTTTTAGTTTCGCGAGGTCACTTCCAGAAACTAAATAAACTAAATTGTTTCCAACGAGTACCCTAAAAAGATTTGCAAAGTCTTGCGTCATCTCTTGGCGCGGTTCCGTAAGCGTACCATCCACATCAAATAGGAATATATTATCCATTGGATCCCCCCTATGCTTCGCCGACTGGCTTAAAGTCTTTCAACATCTCGTCGGTCAGCGTATCCTGTAGATCATCCATAAAGGACTTCATAGCTTCCTTGTTCTGCATAATGTCGGACTTCTTCATCTCGTCCATCATATCCCACAAGGAAGTGTTCTCGTCGAGCAGTCTAGCATTCTCTTGTTCATAAGTGGAAACCTGCTGTTCAAGGAGCAAAACTTCTTGAAGTAGCAGGTGTTCTCTATATTTTGGAACGTATCCGAAAAGTCTGAAAATTGAATCAAAAAGTTTGTGTATCATGGTAAATCCCGTTTATAGTAAATAGTTCCTATATACATTATAACTCATTGAATTCTATTTGTCAAGGGCTTGCTGAAGAATTATTTACTCCCAAGTCTGCTGTGTGATTTGTTATGTAATTGTACTCCTTAACGTCGTAACCGATCTCGATTAGCGAACCTTCAATCGGAATAACATTGAAATAGATTTTGTTATCTAGTTTGTTATAATACCAATGGCTGAATGGTATGCCATCCTCGAAAACTACGATAGTTCCCTCGTAAGGGAGGTGCGTTAGCATATAATCCTCATAGGGTTCTATTTGATTTGTCGCCTCTTCAACTGCCGTTCCCCAATCCTCTTCGCAAATATCGATAATGTTTCCTGCGAAATAATCTGTCGCTTCCATATATCTTGCCCCTATCATATTTCCATAAGGTGCCCAAGTACAAATCGAATCTGCCGTCTCTACGTTTACAATGGATGCCATATACGATCCTTTGCGAAGGTTCTCATACCACACAATAAAATCGTTCACTGTCATTGTAGACTGCTCTTCTTCGTCAGAGACAAATAAAACCAACAGAGAAGCGTCGTGTCGCAGCCACGTTTGGGCGTAAGCATCATTTTGGATGTATTCTTTAACAGCATCAAAGCCTCTTTCGTAACCATCACTCGGCAGGGCGTTTAACATATCTACTGCATCTTGGATGGTGTCCCCTCTCGTTAGAGGGAAAGTTGTTGTTTGGGTTATATATCCACCAGCCGTGATCATCTTTAATCGCCAGTTTACATCTATCGGAAGATTATTCATCATAGCTTCTACGCCATCGAGAAGGCTAGCAGTGTGAGCGTTCATCGAACAAGACTTGTCGATAACCCATAAAATATCTATTTCGTCAAACGCTCCGACTTGCGTGAAGGAGTCAATCCATATCTCGGCGTCTGGCTCAACCTCAACCTCAACGTACTCTATGATCGTTTCTGGTTCGTCACTATCTCCATATCCGTGGACAACATAATCAATATTCGTTGAGCAGGAAGTCATCAATAAGGCGCCGCATACGGCGATAATATATTTAAAAGCCTGCATTTGTTGTTACTCCTAATCTATCTAGATTCTGTCTCAAATAGACAGTATCAATTAGGTTGGCTGGTGCGACATACACAATTGAGCCAATTTTTTCTGGATAGCCGAATAAACTTCGACCCACCATAATAGCTACTACCACACCGACAAAATGGCCTTTCTTGTCAAAGACACCAGAACCCGAAGAGCCGCCCCAGGCAAATGACTGAATAGCCAAATCAGTACCAAATCCATCGCCAACTATTTCACCATTGAGAGTGAGCAAATTATTTGAACCTGGAAAACCTGAGTACACCACGGGATCCCCCACCACATATTTGGGCGTTCTCACAAATTTGGCCGGCTTGCGACTTTCCAGTGGGGCAATTCTAAAGATTGCCACATCGGTATAAGGATCGAAATAAGCTAGAGTCCCAACCACTTTTTCGTTGGGTGCGGTTATGAGCGCTTCGGATTCTAAAACAGTTGGCAGCCCTTCTGCGAAGAGGTGCCCAGCAGTGATCACAATATGATGACCCTTATAAACAAAATAAGTACCGGTTCCCCGATACCTTCCTCTTTCTGTTTGAACCACCACTTTCACGGCGGACTCTCTTGACACCTTGTTAGTGTGTCCCGTTACTTTTTCTTTCACACCATATTCTAAATAACAACACTCCTGTCCCTCTTGTGCGTCTTTGACTCTCTGGCTAAGATCACCTAGAGAAGGTCCGATTTTTGTACAACCAGGAGTGGTTGCGATTAATATAAAGCATGTTAAAGCAAATAAAGTTCTTAATACCTTCCTTATAATTTTCATTGATTTAGTTCCTTATGACTATCACCTCTACTAGTAACTATCAAAGGAATGCCTAAAAGAAGAACTATTTTATAATTTATAAGTTATTGGTTTCCTAAATAAAAAGATTTATAAATCTGTATCTGGTTTTTCTTCGGGCCATTCTGTTTCTGGTAAACCCTCAAGATCTTCTTCAGTTAAGATCTCTTCTCTCAAGATAAGAGTAGGCTCCTCTACTTTCTTTTTTTTGAGGCACCCTCCGAGCAATAAAACTATCACCACCCATTTCATTTGAATGCACTCCTTATGACAGCTAAATAAACTTTCCCTATATTTAGGTCCGCGAGTGTATTTGGGTCAACCCACAGAAAGTCATCGTGTTCTGGTAGCTCTTTGGAACTGAATAATTCACCACCCCAATCTTCTGTCCTGAAATATTTATTTTTTCCTTTATCTGAAATCATTTTCATCTTTCTGATATCGAGGTTTGTTTCTTCTTTAGCCTCTCTCCTCGCACCTTCCTCCCAAGTCTCTCCCTCTTTAAGATGTCCTCCGGGGAGATCCCACCTCATAGGAAAGGGCTGGTCTTTTCTTCTGAGCAACAATAAGATTTCACCTTTGTCATTCACGATCACTACCTTCGCGATCTTTCTAGTATCTCGGCGTGATTGTTGAGGCGAGGTTACTTTCACTTTAATCACCCAATTTGTTCCGGAGATGAGACAACCCTAATTACTTTGCAACCAGGGATTTCATTACTCCTCAGAGAAGGAAGCAAGAAGTCTTTTATATAAGTTCCAGGGGAAGTTGAATCTCTGTGGGGATGAAACTTTATCCGAATATGACTCATATAAGAGGCGCTGTTTTTTCGGAATAACGAATCCAGAGCAGTTACTACGGTCACGCCGGAAATAGAACGAATATCCTGCAACGTCTCCTCCACTCCAAACTCAGAGTCAATTCTTAACAGAAGCTCTACCTGGAATATTCTTAACTTATATTTTTCCTCGCGGAGAAGCTCTAATTGTTCATCTATAATCTGATCTAGGTTCATTTTTCATCACCCCAAAATTTCCACCACGGCTTCTTTTCGGACTCAGCATCTTTGTAGGCACTGCGTGCTGTTTGTGCGTCATCTATGAAGTTTTGAAGTTCCCCATTGTCTAAATCTAAGCCTAACTCTTCGGCCTTCTCAGCGAATCTAGCTAAATCGGCGTGTCTTTCAGTGACATCATATCTGGTGCTGTTAAAATATTCGGCGCCCCATTCAACCAAATCATCGGCCGCCTTCATCTTTTCTGCCGTGGTTTGGTGGACTTTGTATTTAGGGTGAGAAGAGAGGTCAACAACGTCGCCTTCGTTAAGATATTTCTGCCAATTTTCAATTAAAAGTTTCATTTATGTCCTTCCAACTTATAATTAGTTCATCTTATTTCCAAAATACCTGGATCCCTACGATCGCAAAAGATAAAATAATACACACCAGTGTTTTGGGAGCGAACATATTCTCACCAAAATAATGATAAGTCAGAATAGGAAAGACCAAGTAAGAAAGCCCGAAGCCCAACAATCGGGGCCCCCAGACTTCCCCCATTTCTTGAACGGCGAACCTCATTCCGTATAGAAATAGATAACCAGTTGGAATGGAAAATATTAAAGGAAGTAAGTGTACATTGTTTTTACACCAGCCCCATATAAATTGAGCGTAGGTACCATACCACGCAAAAACGTGCCCAGACAGAATAAGCAGGCACGCTAAATATAATTTGGGCGTCATTCATTCTCCATTTTGACAGACCACGCTGCATATCGTTTTAAAGAATTGCGGTAATTCAAAATCCAGCCTGCTCCCAATTCAATATCTAATTTTTTTGCTAACTTCCTGGCCTCTTCCCACGCCATGACTTCTTCCTTTAATGTTTCTATTCTTTCATGCTCAACATCTGGAAATACTTCATTGAAATCTTTTCTGTCTCTCAAAATTACATGACCTGTTTCATGTAACAAAACAAAAAGCTGGTGTTTTTCATCTTTGGAGTTATTAATTGTTACTGTTCTATCCTCAACCCAGTATTCATCCAGACCAAGTATATCGAAATCCACAACAACATTATAATAGTCCAGTAAGTAAGCCTCTATACAAGAGAGGTCTTGTTCTATTTTTTCTGTTGTCATTTCTTTTTTCTCGGGCGCCCCCTGTTTGAGTGTATTTTTCGTTGCTTAGTGGTCCTGCCGCGTCCCCAGAAATACTTACTGTTTCTCTGGTCAGTGATTAAAGAAACAGTAATCATCTCTTCCATAAAAATAAAATGCCTGCATTCCAAATTTCCATATTTAAACTTTTTGGATCTCTTGGTGGGGGGTTTGTTAAGGTGCTTTAAACATCCCTCTACAATCTGTTGCTCTGATAGACCTTGAGAAATATATTTCTTAAGAGGCTTGTCGGTAATAATATAAGCAGCAACCGTCCACTTGTCATAGCCAAAACCTTTTACATTGAGGATTCCCCCTTCATACCTACCACACTTCGTTCTCGTATCTTTTTCCCTGATAAGACCCGGCTCAAGTTCTTTAAGTTCTTTAAATTTACATACAATTTCCATAATCATCCTTTTAATAATTGTCGGTGGGATTGTAATTTTTTCTGAATTTCTTCGACCGGCCCAATTAGAATAATATCTTGGCCATGGGTTCCTTTATTGATTGACATACAAGTAAAGGTTTGTCTAGAATCTAATTCATCTGGGAGATGTCCCTCACTTAAAAGCCTTGATGCATCCAAATCTTCCCTTAAACAAACTACATGGTTTGGATTAATATATACTGTTCTCAAAGAATAATTCTTTGAAGAGCTTCCAAGGCCCTGGCCAAAAACTTCTATAAATTTTATGTTCATTCTTCTTCCTCTATTTCATAAATATTTTCTTTTTTAACGGTCCAAAGTTCTCCCTTGTAAAAAACTTGAGCCCAATTGCTATCAATTTTACTTTCGTTAACAAACATCAGGTGCTGTGGTTTTTCCATCAACTTGCACGCCTCAAAGTCTGTCAAATCTTTTTTTTGGTCTATATCAATGCGAAATAACAACACATTTGAGGGAACATAAACGTACTCCCCCTGTTTAAAATTCTTCATCATCATCTTGTTTCTCCTTTGTTTGGAGCGCCTGTTCTTGATCTGGCATCGATGTTAATTTAGTTTTGATATCAACATACCCCGCTAAAATTTGAGCGCATTCCGATAATCTAATATCACTTGTCTTCAACTTTTCACGAATATCATTTAAATTTTCAATAGTTTCAAGCGGGCTTGTCCCACAGACACCCCCAAACTTTCCGCACATTTGCCTAAAAAGAGTCTCACACTCTTCAAGCAACTTATCAACCTCCTGGGGAACTTCGTGTAGTTCCACAGAGTAGCTTATATTAACACGCATTTATACTCCACGCTACTTATAATTATAACACATTATGAAATAATTGTCAATCTTTTATTTAAAGAAAGTGTGCCAGATTGTTGCACTAGCCAGACCGATAATGCTCGTCATAATGACCCAAGTAATCTTTGAGGAGGTTTCTTTCCATTGTTCAAGATTCCTGAGTCGGGCGTACAATCCCTCGTCTGGGTTGTAGACTGCTTCCTTAATCTTTCCAATGTCATCTGACATTCGGTCCTGACATGTTCGGACGCCTTCCAGTCCGTCGACAATTCTTGACAGTTTCCCGTCCAATTCAATGATATCCACTTTACTAACTTCATCTTCCGCCATGCCATATAACCCTCCCAGAGCCGCTGTCCAACATTATTAAATAGTTTTTAGCTTTGGATTATGGCACAGTTTGTTGTAATTAAAGTGCCCGCAACTGAGGCTGCATTTTGGAGCGCAGTGCGCGTAACTCTTACAGGATCTATGACACCAGCTTCTAGCAAATCAACAAGACTATCAGATATAAAATTATAACCATAATTGTCTTTTTCTTTTAGAACCAATTCACAAATAATGTCTGGAGATTTTCCCGCATTCAGAGCCATCTGCCTGAGCGGAGCCTTAACCGACTCTTTAATAATTTCAACCCCAAGCGATTGATCTTCATTGTCAACCTCAACTTTTAAAGTTGTGGTAGCCCTAATCAAAGCTGTCCCTCCCCCGACAACGATACCTTCCATTTGGGCAGAGCGCACGGCCTCAAGTGCGTCTTCAACTCTATGTTTCTTTTCAATCATTTCGATTTCGGTTGCGGCGCCGATGCGGATGATAGCAATCCCGCTGGATAATCTGGCAATCCTATCTTGGATTTTTTCACACTCATGAAGATTATCTTCCTCTAATAAGTCTTCTTTTAAGCTTTCAACCTGCTTGTCAATTAAGTCAGGATCTCCTTCACCACCTACGATTGTCGTTTGGTTACGAGTTATATCAATCCGACTGGCTGTTCCGAAGTCAACTAGTTTAACGTCCTGTAATTTCCTGCCGTTAGATTGACTAATAAATTCAGCGCCCATTGAAAGAGCCAGATCCTTTAGTGTATTTTTCCTCTCCTCTCCGTAACGCGGAGCTTTAATCGCTGCGACTTTTAACGTACCCTTGATGGTATTCATAATCATGGCCGCCAGTGCCTGACCCTCGATCTCGCTGGCAATAAAAATCATTGGCCTAGCTTCTCTGGAACACAATTCCAGCATTCCCATAATTTGCTGGATATGTTCAATCTTTTCGTCAGTCACGAGGATTAGGGGGTCGTCATAGGTTGCGGCTCTTCGCCTCTCATCGGTTATAAAAGCCGTTGCAGCATAGCCGGCGTCCATCCTAAAGCCCTCCACAAGGTCTAAGCTGGTTTGATGCGAGCGTGCTTCCTCAACTGTAATTGCACCGTCCTTGCCGGCAGCGCTCACGGCACGAGCAACCAAATTTCCGATATGTTTATCATTATTCGCAGAAATGGTTGCAATATGAGCAATATCTTCCTCGCATGTAATTGGTTGAGCCATCTCTTTTAAATTTTTAACAATGACTTCAACCGCTTTTTCGATCCCCCGCTGCAATTCAATGGGAGGAACTCCCGCAGAAATATACTTTTGAGCTTTATTGAGAATAGCTCGCGATAAAACTGTAGCTGTTGTTGTGCCATCACCAGCATCTAAGTTTGTTTGTGCTGCTGCTTGTTTAATAATCTGGGCGCCGGCATTCTCGATTGGATCTTCTAAATCCACAAAGTTTGCAACCGTTACACCATCTTTAGTGATGATAGGGCGTTTGCCCTTCTCTTGCAGAATAACATTTCTTCCCCTCGGTCCAAGGGTGGAAGCTACATTATCTGCTAAAACATTAATCCCTTTCATAATCTTTTGGCTCATCTCGGAGCCAGAACCATAATGTTTAGTCAATTATTACCTCTCTTCTGTTTCTTTTTTAACAACGTTGTCCACATTTTCACGAAGTTTAAATGCATCTTCTCTTGCGGCAAGTGCACGTTTTTTTCGAGTTGTGTCCTTTTCATCGACACCCAAGAAATAACGATTTATATTTTCACTAAACGAATGAAGCGTAGAATAAATGGGTATCAATTCTCCTGCCAACTTATCTAGATACTTTTCCGTGATACCCAATAGATTATTTTCTGATAAGTCTAGCTGCCCCACATTCTCAGACACAGACTTAGCATAAGCTGGAGAAATATGAAACTGTTGGGACTTAGTATATCCAGGAGTTGTTCTTAAAAGATTAATAAACTCCTCAAATGAACCATTCTGGGCGTCCTTAACTTGTTGGTATACCTCCGGTGAGCCATAAAGGTGATTGACACTGGCGGAATATCTTTTAATTTGACTTATATCTTCCTCTCCGCGATAAATAACAGTGAAAGGGGCGCGGGAGTCTTTAAAGGATTTAATACTTCGACTGACGTTCTTCCCATCTTTATCACTAATCTTCACAATACCGGCCTTGCCCTTACCCTTCGAAGATCCTACATCACTAAAGAAGTTTATCATCTCATCGCTAGAAAGGCCGTCAACTTCTTTCTCCTCTTTCACGTCATGATACTCAGCCCAACCGATATAATCTGTAAAGTTGTGTTGTGTAATGGTAAATTCATAAAAATCCAGAACATCATTGCCCACCTTGCGTACAACTAAGTAAGTTATCTCCGGCGGAGAAACGGTGGCAAAGTGCTCTACAATATTTTTATAAGAGCCATCGATAGTTGTTCCCGGCGACAATAATTTCAAACTATAATGGACGCCGTTAAGAACAACATCGGTAATAGGTTTTCCAGCTTGGCCAGCGGCCTCATCGCCGGTAACATCTACAATTTGAATACTCTGACCGCCAAATATACCAGCTAAAAAGCCCTCGAATAGAAACCCACCAACCGCTTCAGTATACTCAATAATAATACTCCTGAGAGTTTCCAATATTACCATTGCGGAGATGATTTTGGGGATATCCGCCTTGGTATCATACCTAATTATTTCATTAAGGTTTGCTAATTTTTCTTCTACCGTTGAGCCTCCCAAATTCTTGGTGAATTGCTCAATAATATCCCTATCTTTGTTGTCAACCTTTCCCCATAATTCTGTAATTTTAAATATGGGTAGCCTCACTCCGTTTTTTAATTCGGGGGGAACTTCCGACTCGGCAGCATCATAACTGACAGCCAATGTATCTTCGAAGAGGGGGCTCAAGTTTTCCATGGTTTTTTCCACCATTTCGATAAGAGATTGAAAGGTAAGACCCCCCTTTTTCTTTTTATAATGTTTTTCAATTAAAGTTTCTAACTTTTTCATACTAATAATTAGTCCTCAATATTTTGTTATTCTATACAATAATATCTGCTATACCATATTCAACTGCTTTTTCTGCCGACAGATAAATATTTACATTTTTTGCAAACAACGCTCTTATTTTTTTCTTTGTAAGTTTTGTTTCTGAGCATAGGGCCTGAACATACATATTTTGTATGTGTTGAATCTCACTCATTTCATTTTCTAATTCGTGAAAGGGTCCCGCATTGGCCCCTACGACTGTGTGAATCATCACCCTGCAATGCTTCCCTATTTTCCTCTTTCCTTTCGTTCCGGCTGCGAGAAGTAAAATACCAGCCGACATTACCTTTCCAAGTCCGTAGGTCACAATGTCCAGTTCTTTCCGCGTCTCCCGCATAAAATCATAAATGGCAAACATATCAGCGGCGGATCCGCCACTAGTTGAAATATAGAAATCTATATCTTCTTTGGAGTCTGCGGTATATAACTTGAGAGCATAAATTATATCTTCTGATTTCTTTTCATTAATATCACTGAATACCCCAATGGCTCGTGGTTCAGGAGGTTTCTGATCCTCACTTGGTACTTTTTCTTCCTCTTTGTTTTTTTCTGACATTTTTCTTGCTCCCCTTTTCTTTGGATTTAATATAATCTAACCCTAGCTTATATGGCTTGGGCTTCCCACTGGCGGATCCGATCTCCACTAAAATATAAGGAAATGTTCGGGCCCACTTTTTCCAATCTGTATCGCTGGAAAATATCTTTTTAAAGATTAATGTTCTGGCTTTTTTTGTAGGGTCGTATCCTTCTCCGAAATTATTCCAATCTTTCAACTCCTTTAAAAGATTGCTTTCGTTTCTCTTCCCCTTTATTCCATCGATTTGAATAGTATAGATTACTCCGTCGATGTCTTTAACATATTTCCACGCTGTAGCGTTCATTTACGAATTCTCCTCTTCTATTATAAGTATATCTGAATCAAGAAGATTTGTCAAGTCTTTTTTATTATTTTCTCCAAGTAGCTCATAGCAGAGTTCCAATCGTGGTATTCCACCGTTGTTAGAAACGAAACTGGATATCGCAATAAGAGTTTTTTAATGGAGTCGTGCTTCCACCTTTTAATATGAACCTCTTCTATATTTTTTGCTATCTTTATTTGATTCTCTGTTAATTTTAAATCTTTCATTATCTTTATTTTTGTTTCTTTTAGAAAGACTAAGTCATCATGAGCGGAGACTAAAAGTTGCAAACAATAGAACTCCGACACTTTAATCAGCATAGTAGAAACAGAGGCCCCATAGAGGCGACTAAAAAACCTATATAATAGAATTCCCAGTAGCGTTCCTACAATAAAATTTAACATTTACTACTCCAAACGCACAAATACCTCGGTCTATGTACTTCACAGTGCCGAGGTATTGCTTTATAGATTACGTTATCGTCGGCGTTTTTGTGTTCGTTTTTGTCGTTGTGCTCTTGCAATTTTTACAAGGCGCTTCTTAACTCTCTTTGTAACTTCTCGAAGAAGTTTGTCATCATCAAGTACTTGAACTGATTCATTCTGAGAGGTGACTCCCTTAACGGGGCGACCGGCGCGGGCTGGACGTTTGGCCCCTCGCAAGCCTGGGCCGCGTGGTTCATTGGGGTCGTAGGGTTCGTCAGGAAGGCCGGCTGCATATTCATCATCTTGAGCGTCAGCGGCTTTTTTCTGTCTCCTAGCTTTGGCGCCAGGCATACGATCTTTCAACGCGTCAATCATAGCGCCTTCTTCAAGATCTTCTTCTTCCTCATTAATATATGCTTCATCTCCCCTCTTTGACCCGCGTTTCCTTCCAGATGTTTTCTTCTCGTCGCCAGCCTCGGCGCCATCTTCTTCTGCTAGGATAGCATTGATCATTTCTTCAAGGGTTTCTTCCTCGGGCTCTTCGGTGTCTAATTCAATATCGCCCTCGATATCCATTTCATCGTCGGGGCCCATTTCCAAGTCCATCTCCATATCCATTTCATCTTCAACTGCCTCATCGCCCTCGACATCGACATCGACGCCAGCTAGAGATGCAAGTTGTTGAATATCATTAACGATGCTCAAAACAAGATCTTCGGCGCCTACTGACTCTTCAGCTTCAAGGCCGCCTATTTCATCTTCGATGGCTCCCTCTTCATCTTCAAGGCCCATGATATCATCTTCGAGCCCCGCCATTTCGGGCTCTTCTTCCACGCCCACATCTTCAACGTCTTCATCTTCACGCATATAGTCTGCACCATATGTTTCCTTGATAAAATTAGAAGTAATGTTTCCATTAAGATTAGCCAGTCTCATAAAGCGACGAACTTCATTCAATTGCTTCTTACTCATAGTATGTTCTCCTCAAAAATCCACAAAAGTAGCAGTTTTACATTTATAAATAGTTCCTCGAATTCTAAAAAACCACGAAATTTATAAATCAGGATGCTCTTTTTCAAGTATATCAAAAATGCTCTCTATTTCACTATCTTCCAGGCCAAACTTTCTTTTATTTTGCTCGCCTTCTTGCTCCAAGCCTTTGACAATCTTTGCTTTAGCTTTGCTTTGTATCCCTGTACTTTCCTTAAACCTTTCAATAAATTCAACAATGGAGTGGTCCCTCTCTAAGTATCCTGTTAGAAGTATTCTAAAGAACTTTGTCTTAGTTAGTCCGTCGTGCTTTAAATGTATCATTAAATCTGCACTTCTTTTATCTGTATCCATAAAAGATATTCTTTTGTCTCTCTTTCCATAATCCTTCATCACTTTCTTCCCAAAATGTGTGTGCCACTCTCTGCACGACCAGCGCCAGTTTGTAAAATAAACTCAGATTTTGCTTGAAGTTCATAAATATCTTTGGCTCCAGAATAAGAAAGCCCGCTCTTAATTCCCCCAACTAAATCACTCAAGATTTCGACGACACTTCCTCGATAGGGGACTGTTGTTGAAATCCCCTCGTTCGAACTGTGTCTCCCCCTCCAATCATACTGGGCTTCTTTGCTAGCCATTCCTCGATAAGCCTTGTACTTCTTTCCAGAGGCACCTGTCATAATATTCCCTGGCGTCTGTGAAGTTCCAGCTAACAAAGAGCCAAGCATAACGAAGTTTGCTCCAGCCGCGAGAGCCTTCACAATATCTCCGCTGGTCCTTATGCCGCCGTCAGCAATCATTGACACTTCCCACCTAACATCTGCGTCAGCGCAATCTATAATAGATTGGAGAGTGGGTATTCCATGACCAGTCTGGATCCGGGTAGAACAGATGGATCCCCCTCCGATTCCTACTCGTATAGAATTCGCCCCCCAGCAGGCGAGATCCTCAAATGCTTCTTTTGTGGCAACATTGCCAGCCATAAGGTGAATATCCGTGAAGCGAGACTTGATGGCCTCAAGCGCCTCCTTCATTAAAACATGATGGCCGTGGGCTACATCTAAACAAAAGACGCGGACTCCGTGACTATAAAGTTCCGATGCTCTTTCTAAATAGTCATCGCTGACGCCCACTGCTGCGGCGATGGGAGTACTTCCGTGTTTTTCTAAAGCCTCTTTAATCTTTCTTACAATATCAACCTGATCCTCAATTGAATTATATCGATGAATAATGCCCAAACCACCAACACTTGCCATCGACACGCACATTTCTGCGCCGCTCACTGTATCCATTGGGGAAGAGATAATGGGCAAATCAAAAGATAAATCTTGGTCCAGAGATGAACGAATACATATCTCTCTCCTAGATCTAATCTCGGAATGTTGAGGGGCGAGAAGAACATCGTCATAAGATAAGCACTGTCGCATCTTCATTCCTTTTCCATCGTATATATCATTGGATAATGACCAAAAGCATACTTCCTTCCTGAACTAAATACCACAACCGCTGATGGAAAAGGAGCAGAGTTATTGGAGTTGCCCTCGAATTTCAGACGACCCTTGACAAAGTGAATTTCCTTTGCATACTCCATACAATACTCATGCCAGTATTTCGTATCAGTTCGAGCAGGAATCAAACACACAACCGTAGTATTTCTTTTTAGGCTTTCTTCACAAGCTTTACGGATCCACTCCTTAATTACTCTCCCATAAGGAGGGTTCATAAATACTTTATGGCCTCCCCAGTTCTGGCTGAGGCCGTCGTCTTCCACTGAGAAATATTTAGCACACTTATGGTTGTTCTCGTTTCCACAGGGATCGAGCGTGAAGTTATATTTCTCATTAAGTTTGTCGAAGAATGCTTGTGGCGTTCCCCACTCGGGAGTTTTAGAAGAAAACATTGTTTTTAACTCGCCCTCCTTCACAGTTCGTCTCCCATTTCCCAGTCTCTCGATCCCGGATGGGCTTCGAAAGGATCCATAGATGATGCGGGGATCTCTCGATCCGTAGAGCCAAGCGCTCCATCTCCGCGATCACTCATCGTAATAGGATACCACTCATAAAGATTATCCTTTGTTGTTTCCAGAGCACGAAAATGGATCACTGGGACCATTACGATCTGTGCAATCTTCAT
>Ga0233415_10000124_pt1 | contig 36484 bp, 62 predicted proteins | sample Na_anoxic_12_MG_FD_188631 | JGI IMG/M metagenome (GOLD analysis project Ga0233415, IMG submission 188631) | Seawater microbial communities from Saanich Inlet, British Columbia, Canada - Na_anoxic_12_MG | ecosystem: Environmental > Aquatic > Marine > Inlet | place: Canada: British Columbia...
ATTGATTTACTAAAATATTCTGAAAAAGATTTATGTCAAAAAGTAAATCTAGGAACCTACTCAATAACAACAATTAAAAAGGCATTAGCTCAAGTAAATTTGAAATTAAAAGCAAATTAATTAGAAATTATTTTTTCTTTTATTATCTCTTTTAAGTCTTTAACATCTTCTTTTAAAGAAGACATTTCAGCACTTAATTTTATTATTGCCTCCAGATTCTTAGTAAATTTCTCTTCTATATCATCTATTTTACTAATATATCTTTTAATAAAAAAAGAGATAATCCCTCCACAAATAAGAAGAGCTGAAATCGTTCCAGATATTTCCTTTATCAAGCTTTCAATTGTCATTTTATTCTGTCTATATATATCGAGCGGCCGGAACCCTTTTCCAACACTTCTCGAACAAGAGACCCTGGTGTAATTGCTTTTGGACATATATTTAATCCGTCTTTTATTAAAACAGCATTTGCAAATTCAGCACATTGCCATTTATCATCTTTTTTAGGTTTCATCCTTAATGCAGCTCTTAAACAGTCTCTCCATGAATATTTGTTTGAAATTTGTTCTTTTATAAATTCTTCTGCCTCTTCGCTAAGAAATCCATCAACATTAAACACATAACAGGGAAGTAATTTCTTGATTGCAAGAAATCTTACTCCCGTTCCCTCATATGCTTCTGCCACAGAAGTCTCTTTGTCCATTATTCTGTAAACAATACCAACATGACTATATGTTTCTTTTGTCCACAATCTAATTAATTTTGAAAAAAAATAATTATTAGATACGGCTACTAAATCTCCAGGACCTATAAGATTCAATTTCAATGCCTCTTCCAGTGAAGCCATCTTTTACCTCCTTATTCATCTAAATCTAAATCTACTTTGTTTTCTTCGATTATTTCAAAAAACCTATCTGATACAATCTCTAGAACCTCAAAATCCCTCTCTTTAAAATTTAAGCTTGGATCTGGGTATTTAAAGGTGCTTCTTAATTTATCTTTTATATCTTTTAAAGCCCAATACATTTCTTCAGCTTGACAAAAACAAGCAAGTTTAAATTTATCTCCTGAGTTATCTGTATCAAGACTAAAAGTTATATTCATCTTTTAAATTATACTCCTTTATATGATTTTATCTACTTCTATGTAAATGCCATTCTTATTCGCGTATTTCTTAAAAGCTTTAACTTTGCAAATTAATCTATCATCTTCATATACTATATTATTTAATGCATCTTTTATTGCTTTTATTAAATTATCTAAATCAGGCTTAGAACAATGACTAACTCCACCCTCTATTGCTTCGTCTTTTTTCTTTTGAGACCAGCTTTTAGGAGGCAAAAAACAAAATGTTATTGCCATTTTTAAAGGGCATTTTAAAGGAAGTCTGTTACCAATTGCATTTCTTGCATATAATTTAATAACATCCTCATATTCCTTCGTTTTAGACGGAGTATATAAAATTATCTTAGAATTTCTTATTGCGCTCCTGTGCCTTAATTTAGGCATAGGAACTATATTGTCTATCTTTATTTTAATCATTATTATTGATAAGCTTTAGGCCACACTATAACGTGCATTTTAAATGAATCACCCCATCCATCCTCTAGCTCAGACACGACAGAAACAGAATGCTGACTTACAGCGTCTATTGTTTCTATTGCTGCATTGCTACCGCTCGTATCACGAACTGATCCAGCTGTTCCCGTAAATGGATTATATACAACAACATCGGAAGGTGCGGGGATGTCAATTAGTGAAGTGTTATAATTAAAATTCGCAATGTGTGCCATGTCGTCAACAGGGAATTCATGAAAAAATCCTGAATATATAGCTTGATCCATCGTTGTCGTAGTCCCTTTCGGATATCGAAAGTTATAAGTACACGCTATTCTAGTTTCTGTTTTAGTTACTTCGTCTCTATCTTCAAAACCAACAAAACTAGCTCCTCGATGCATTGCTAGTTTTTTAATAATTATATTATCGCCGCTAGTTTCTGTACCAGCAGTTCTAATCAATAATCCAAGTCTAGTTGCTGCGGTATTGAAAGAGGCAGTACTTATATTTTCCCATTTAATTATTGAATTAGTGCCGGATATTGTAAGGGCTGACGAACTTGCAACGTAAGACCAAGTTCCTGTTGCATCTGAGTCTAATGTCGGAGTCGCACCCCAAGTTGCAATCGGATCTCTTATACACGCTGCGGCAGTTCCCGGAACCCACTGTATGATATCCATTTTTATTTGTGTGATACCAGTTGCACGACCATATAAACCGACCGATAGAGTTTTACTTGCAGTCTTTAGGTCTGCAAATGCAGTATGATATTCTTCTGCGTATAGAGGCTCATAACCTCCCAAATAACCGCTTCCTGTAAGCTGTAAAACTAATTCATTTTGATCTGTAAATGAACTAAGTCGTTGTGCCTGAGCAGTAGTATTATGTAGTATTAAAAACGACGGTGTGACAAGAGTGCCGTCCGCATACGCTGTCAAACCAATGCTTTGAATCCACAACGGAATTTTAGCAAAATCTCCAGAAACCAACATGTTTTTAGGAATTGCTGATACCCCGCCTCCACTAGGTGCTGTCCATACGGCAGTATTTGTAGCAGTTAGTGTTGGGACATCCCCAATTGCTCCGCCAGCAGCAGGCCATGCTACAGTATTAATAGATGGAATATTAATATTCCCCCCCAATGAACTATTACCTGATGGATTTATTACATTAGCCGTTCCTAAAGTGACAGTTTCATTACCCGCTAATTTAGTTACTGATAGATTCAATTCAGCAGTTGCAGAATTAACAACATAAGCGTTGCTTCCGCTAACTTCAATTGCGTTTATATTTAATTTAGCATTTGAAGTTAAAGAAATAGCGGAACCGTTAGACGAAGACAAACTTCCAAAACTCATTGCGAACGCAAGTACATTTAATCCTGAAACATCAACACAATTTCCACCGTTAACGCAAACTATAGAGTTAATATAGCCGCTCGTATATTTAGTATTAGTACCTGTAATTTGTAAACCATTTCCGTTATTAACTTCTACTCTATCAATATTTAATTCAAATATTGATGATGCATTCTCTATTGCATCTCCCGTTGAAGTACAAGAAATTAATTCAGCAGCAAAAAAGCCCGGGCCAATACCTCCTCCGCTTCTAGTCAAAGCGACACCAGTTCCTGAATATTTTAAATTCTTTAATACTATAGAGGCATCTGCTTCAACTGTGATCTGACCATTAATTGTTGCATTAGGCGCGTATACATGACAATAAGAATCTACAAGAAGATCCTCAGTAAAATCACCTCCCTCAAGACAAACAATAGCAAATTCATTTCCAGCAACCGGAGTTAATAGTCTCGCTTCAGTTAGCCCTTTATTAAATGTTGCAAAAGGTTTATTGTCATCTTTACCATTATTTAAAGTATCACTACCATTGCCACTTACCCAAAAAATCTGATCTCCGTCAAAATCTGGAGCTTTGGCATTTAATTGAGTTTGGATATTCGCTTTTACATCATAAACAACATGTTCGGTAACAACCGTGGTTGCTTTATCTTCTACAGTTGTATCATTTGATATTTCATTTACCACAGATCCTAAACTAAGCTGAGCAGATACAACTTTTAAAGCTCCTGTGCTACTTAAAGTTCCTGGACTTTCAACTAAGCCGTTCGACGAATCGTTAGTGGTAACAATTGAATTTGCATCTGTATAAAACCCAGAAACATCACCAAGATCTGTAAAATCTTCAACATTTCCATCTGCCTCGGCATTTGTCATTCTAATCCATCTTCCAGGACCTACTGAAGGTAAAACAACCTTATCATCATCTGGCGTTGCAGAAGAAAGCGGATCATATCTATATATGCCTTTTGCTTTTACTATAATTATCTCTCCATCTGCATAAAGTGTAACATCTAGTGCTTTTAAAGTTGTCACATCAGCAACTGGTCTTTGTATAATTTCTTGTTGTAAAATAGCCATCTTAATTTTCTCCTATATTTTCTATTCTGTAGTCCACTTCTCTCCGAATTCGTCTTCCCATATGTCATAACCTTCATCCTGAGTTGAAGTCCAATAATGATCATATACAGGAGATGAGCCGCCTTTTTCTAAGCAATTCCTCCAGAAAATCATTGATTGAAGCATCGTTGTCATAATGTTTATTTGCATTATTGCCCTCCATGAGCGGTTGTATATGTTACTGTAGTCGTTCTAAGCTGACCTTCGATTGTAGCTTGGTATAATACTTTATTAGTAATAACAGGAACCCAATCCCCATCTAACAATCCCCAATATGGATGAGGATCCCCATTTACATCTTCTACAATTAAATGGCCTCCTCCTCCAACATGAATCATCGACGCATATTCTGGTAACAAAACATCACCACTTAATGCAGCATCATAGTTGACTTGCCATCCAGCTTTAGAAACAATTGAAATTTCATTGCTTGGTGCCGCTGGGTTTACTTTATTTTTTTCATATCTCATTTTATTTCTCCTATTTTAATATTTAATAAATGGAACTAAGCCAAAGTTAACTGGTCGTGATTCTGAGCCGCCATCATAAGGAATTGCGCTTGTTGCATATTTAAACCCACCGCCATCGAAATCAGGCCCTGACGTTGTATTAGCTTTGGAATAGGTTGTTCCAGTATGATTATGTGACTCAAATTCATCCTGTTGGAATGTTCCTATATAGCCATTGAAATTCTTAGCTAATATTCTATTGTCAAAATCAGGATCTAAACCGCCATCTGTAGGGCTTACAAAAGCTCTGAAAAACGCTCCGTTTGGATCAGGAAGACTATAAAAAGAACTAGCTAAAGAAATGGTCGTAAGGTCCCTAACTTCTTCGGCTGTTTCTGTACCAGCAAGATCAGCTACTAAAATACCAGTTCTTCCCGAAGGGGCTGGGTCTGTACCTGCGCCATTAACCTTGTACCAATAATATAATCCGCTACTGATTTTATCGGTCTCAGCAAAAAATGATTCTCCTCCACTTAAGGTTGAAGCTGCTGCAAATGTTATTTTAGTTGTATGATGTCCTTCTAACGCTTCTGTAATTAAAACAGCATTATGACGCGCCGTTGTAAAGCCGCTAGCGGTTGTTAAATCTACCTGAATACCAGTTCTTCCTCCAACTGCCGGATCGGTTCCGACCCCATCTATGGTAAGCCAGACATAATAATCATCCGTGGTGCTACTTATGAAAAAATAATCTCCTGGAGTAATACTTGATGTATCAGTCGGGACTATTGTGGCTATTTCATGTTTGGTGCTTGATCCATCTTGAATTTTTGTTACCGTAAATCCAGATGTTTGTGCTGAAGCATCTGTAACATCTCCAGTGGCATTATTTCTACAACGAATAGTAACGCCATCATCTTGCGTTGGAATAAAGCCTAATCCGCCCGTCCATCCTGGGTTAAGTGTTGTTACTGTAAAGCCACTATCATTAGCAGACCAGTTTGATATAGTTCCAATGTAAGTGTTCGTTGCAACTAAAGTATCTGTGGCAGAATCACCTAGATTAAGAGGACGATAGCCATCACTACCCTGAGCATCTGTTTTAGCTCCATAACCCCAAATATTACCAACTACATTATTTAACCTACGATATTGAACAACGCCACCAGTTTCATCAATATATGAATCTGAAAAAAGACCTTCTCCATTGCATAATAATTTACCGTATACTGACGCTTCCTTAGAATGCCACGATATTTCCCCTACTTGATCGTGATATACTGATATTTGTCGTGGGCTTGTTACTATTAATCCTAAAGCAACATCATTGTCGACTAAATCAGGCCACTCTAATGGTTTCTTATCAATCTGACCCATCTCGTAAGTTTTATAATTAAATACTAGTAATTCATCGCCTTTATTCATTTGGAAATTAACAAGATCTACTTCGCTAATACTATTAAGAGGTAATCTAATTCCTACATACAAATAATCATCATCGTTATCTCCGAGAATCTTTCCATCTACATCTGGAATAACAGTGGTAACAGTAATAAGATCCCAGTCAGTATCTAATTGTTCAATTACTAATGTTGGTACGTCCGAACTAGGAGATCCTCCTGTTCCAAAATGCTGTATAATAGCAATTTGAATAGATGAAGACGTAGAACTTTTAGCTTGAAAGCTAAGTGTAATTTCATCATTAGAGAAAGATTCAACACCTCTTATTTTTAATAAAATATCTTTATGTGTCTCGCTTCCTGCTCCAATAGATGTACATTGATATCTAAAATGATATTTAGGATTCTCTGGAACTTCGCTTTGACCTAAAATAAATTCTGGAAAAGTAATTGTATTTGTTGCGTTTGTATTATTTCTTTTAAATACCCAGTTATCAGCAGCCACATAAACTTCATCTGTTGTATCCAAATCATCATCATTTTCATAGGTTTCTTGATAATGAAATCTAAATTGTGGATTTAACATATAATTTGTTGGATCAAATTCTGTAACCACTACCGGGCCGCCTTCATCTGAAGATGGATAATTATCAATAGACATTACAAGAGTGTCATCTTGTTTTCTTAATTTTAAATAATAAGGTTCATCATCTGCATAATATAATCTTCCAACTGACCCTGCACCATTCAACTCTATTGGATTGGTATATTCTGGTGGTACCGTATTAGGATAAGTTATAACATCCGTTTCATAAATGGCTTTATGTGTAGAATGATCTGTAGCTTTCCATGATTCTAAAGTTCCATAAATCAATCTATCACCAGTAACTGGATCAAAGAAAAAATTTATGAATAAGGGTTGTAAATTATACGCTGTCATTTATTTTCTCCTAATGTTCCTAATGCTTCTGACATCAATAACGATCTAGCTAAAGGACTTAATGTTTCTTTTCCAGCTCCTTTTGCTAATAAATTTAATCCTGCTCTTTCGGCTGTTGGCGCGGCTAATAAAGCCAATCCTGCTGGTATATGTCCCGATGCCATTCCTGCTAGACCAAAATATTTAGGAGCATTCATAGCTGCTTTTACTAGTGCTCCTTTAACTTTTGATGGCTCCTTAAATAAAGAAGGATTTTTCTTATATACCTGAGCCATTTTATCTAATGCTTGTTTATCCTTTTCATTGAATAAAGTATTTTTTTGATTTCCTCCTAACTTATTATATTGTTTTAATATTCCAGCAGGATCTCCTTCTTGATTTCTTAAATAATGATAAGCAACAAGATTTTTAGATTCTTCGTCAGGCATCATGTGCATTAAATTATTTAAGAATTCAAATTGATCTTTTTCATTTCCAGGTTTTAGATATTCTTCGGTCATTCCAGATAGAGGACTACCTTTTGCATATCTTTTATAGAAAGGTGAAGTATTTACTTTCCCTCCTGGCGTTTGCTTGAAAGGCAAGAGTTCTTTTATATATTTTTTGTCTGCGTCTTCCCACAATTTAGATATAGATTCTTTTTTGTTTTTTAGGGATTTGATCTCTTCTCTATTTGTTTTTTTATTTTCAGATGTAAGTTTTTTTATGTTTTCATCAATGGAGTCTGTGGTTGATTTTCTGACCGAATCCCTTAAGCCTTCTTTTGCTTCTAGAACCAAGTGTCTTTTAGGATCATTTATCTGAAAACGTCCAAATTCATCATTTAGATGTTGCTTACCAAGATCAGCTTCCTCAAATGTTGCTATATTAGGTTGTAATAATCTTTCTTCTAAATATTCTTTAACATCTGGTGGTAATGTTTCTTTGCCAAATCTTGCATATTTAGAAATTTCAGCTCCCTTATATTCATTCATCTTATCTAAATAAGGTTTCATATTGATTTTAACGCCAAATTCCCTGCTTATATCTTTAGGCTTATTATAAGCAGCTCTAATACTGTCTTTGGGGTGTATCCAGCTACCTTTACTTAAAATATCACCTTGTTTATTACTGCCCTTCAATTCCTCAAAATGTTGTGAAGCTCTATCAAAAATATCTTGAGAGCTTGTTTCTTTTGAGCTTGAACCTCTTAATCTCTCTAACATATTATCTAGTGCCTCTTTTGCTTGAGGATATATAATCTCTGCTCTCTGTGATGCTGCTTTTCCTGCTTTAGCTAACCCTCTTCCAGCAACACCAAGACCTGCGCCTAAAGCTCCGCCTAAAATAGCACCTTTTCCTGGTGTTTCTGGTGCTTGTGCTCCTCCATAAATAGCCCCTGGAACAGCTTCGCCTACTAACTGCGCTCCCTTTCCTAATAATGGGGCTAAGACTTTTGCTGTCTTGGCTGGAGCTGCCGCCATTTCAGCAAGCCCATAACCAACGGCTCCACCGCCTATTCTTCCTAATGTTTTTGCTAAAGGATGTTCTGCTCCTACTTGCAACGGAGCCACCTTAGGGGCTTTTATATATTGTTTTCCTAATAATCCTCTTGCTACATTTATTGGTAAAGTTCCAGCACCTAGAAGTAAATTAGCTAATTCATGTCCTCCTGCCGCTGCTCCGACTAAAGGAGCTTCCATTGGATTAATTGCCAACTTAGCTAATTGTCCTATACGAGAAGGTTTTGCTGTTGGTGCTTGCTCTTCTGTAGAAGGTTCTGCTAATAAATGTATTGGCCCCTCTTTTTTAGCTTTTCCTGAAAATTTTTTTAAATCTTCTTTTGTAATTAATCCTTCAGCCATTATTTAACCCCATGCTTTTGTTTTAATATTTGAATTACTTCATCAGTAGATATCCCCATTTGCTTTGCTGTAAAATCTATATTCTCTTGTGTAGAATTAGGAACATTTGAAATTATTAAATTCTGTTTATATCCTCGTTTTTTTTCTAACGCTTCTTTTGCTGCTACTCCTCCGGTCATTTCAGCATAAAAGCCATCATGATAGTCCTGAATATATTTATTAAAGTCATTATATAATTTTAATGCTAACGAAGGATTATTGTGTAAAGCATTATCAATACCTTGTGATTTATTGAATATAGTTTTAGCTATATACTCACTAACATATCTTTCTCTTTGTGATGTTTCTAAAGTATTTCTTACGGTGTCAGTAGCAAGCTTATGTACTTGATTGGCAAAAACGTTATAAGAGTTATATCTCTTTAATTTTTCTCCTTTTAATGTTCCAAAAAAATTCGCAGCCGTATCCTGTTTAAGATCTATTACCCCCTGCGTTCCGGAATAATACTGAACAGGAGAGATATCTATCTTTTTCATTTCGCTTAAAAGTGATCCTGACATTGCAACTCTTTTTCTAACGCTTTGATCTGAGGTCTTTATTTCAAGGGCACCAGTTGTTTGACCTGCCATTTTTTTGAATTCTTCCCGTTCTTCTGGAGATATAACAGAAGGAGTTGCTTGTGCTTCGGGTGCTGGGCCAATAGCAGTTGGCGGCTGTAAAGGTTGTCCGGTAGTAGCTGCTTGACCAGCGTGTAATTCTTGTCCTGTATCAGTGGCTAATCCAAAATGTTGTTTTTCAATTGAACTCATTTGAGGAAGAACAGCGTCTAAAGCACTTCTATCTCCTTGAGCTGCTTGTTGTTGGGCTGCCTTTATCATTTGCAATTTAGTAGCATCAGGTAAATAAGACCAAGTTCCTCGTTGCTGCAAGCTAGCTGTTTGAGCAGCCGCCCTGTTTTCACCTGCGGTCAGATCTTCCTTCGTTATCTGAAAAGGTTGCCCAGTCATCAAGCTCCTAATTTTAGCGCGCTGAATTGTCAAACCAGGACCACCAGTAAATGAGCCACCAGACCCTAATAAAGGATCTTGAGCTTTTGCCTGAGTTAATTGTGCTTGTGCTCTTTTTAAATCAAGACCTGCTTTAGCTTCAGGCTGTAAATAAGGATTTAATATTTTGCGCTGCTTAGCTTGTTGGTATGCATTAGCAATATTCTGTGCTACTTGACTGCCTCTTGTTGCTGCTTGCCATGGATCATATGCCATAATTATTTCCTCTTCTTATATAAACGTCTTACCTGTATCTGTAGTGTTTTTTTTAGGCGTAATTCCAGATCCGAATCCTCCAAATAATCCAGATAGACCACCGCCTCCGGCTAAAGAACCTAATCCAGTTAAGCCGCCTCCTAATAGTCCCATTAATCCAGCACTATATGATTGGCCACCTGCTTGTTGTAATTTAGCTAATTGCTCAGATAAACCTCCAAGTTGCCCGGCTGTTCCTTGTGTTAAGCCAGCTTCTTGCATAGCCATTTGAGGACCAAGTTGTGCTACTCCACCCATTCCACTAAGATATGTTTGCCCCATTCCTAAGGTGTTCTGTAGATATTGCTGCATATCTTGTGAAGATAGTCCTTGTGAATACCCTAGAACATCTTTAGCCTCTTGCCCACTTCCTGCAAGACCTTGGGCTTCCATGGTATTTTGTAGTTGCCCCATACCTTGTTGTTCTTGAAATTGGGCAGCAGGAGATTGTTGATAAGATCCCATTATTTTAGAATATAGCTGCGTTGGATCTGCGTATTGTCCTAAAGCAGACGTATAATCACCCATAGCCTGTGATCCTATCTGTTCATAAGGACTAAGATAGCCTAATGATTGTTGCAACATCTTTTGTTGCTGCTCCATTTGCTGCTGTATTGTTTCTTCAGCTTCCCCAGTTCCTCCGGCTTTACCGCCGAAAAGTGTATCTAAAAAACCCATATCTACCTCCAATTAATTATTGTTTCTGTAATTCTCAATCCATAAATTTTTTTCTGTGTCATGATGTAAATCAATCACATCTCCATCCCCCATCTCAAAATCAGCTCCACCGACTAGTTTGAATCCATTTCCATTAACCACCTTAACTTTGTGTGTATCGCTAGCTCCCACAATCTTCACACTTTTACCATCATCAGAAGCAGACATCTGAATGGGGTTTGTTAATGTTGTTGTTCCCGGCGTACTTCCTTTTACTCTCATCAAATCCGCATTTACTGCTATCTGACTTGCGGCAGATAATTCTTGAGTTGTTCCAGGTGGAATACCATGATTTATTCTCTGCGTTAAAAAGCTAAACCAATTATTCCAGTTTGGATTTATCCTTGTTTCACCAGTTATAAAATCTCCAGAAGGTTGATCTTCTAACATTATTCTTCAACTCCTATAACCATCCAACACCCCAATAAAACAAACGGAATGTTGTTATAATTTTCTATTCTAAAAACAGTTAAATGACTTTGTCCTAAATTAAAAAAGTTAACCTGTGTTCTCCTTTCTCCTATTTTTCCTATCGTTTTACTTGATTGATTTCCAAAATAAATTCCTCCATCTCTGGAGACCTCTAACATAAGAAGTGGCTCTTCATCTTTTCCGTACTCTTTTCCTACACCAACTTTTAGATCAAAACTTACTTCGTGAATAGAATGATTCTTATAGTTAGGAAGAGAGAAAACGCCAACTTCTCTCATCTTTTTTATTGAAACACCATCGTCATCATAAAAAATATCAGACATTTCAAACACTTGGAAAGAATTATATGACAGAGCATAATGTTTATTATTGAAATTAAAATATGACTCTGGAAGCCACCTATCTGTATCTTTGTAGGCAATTTGTGACCAGGTGTTTGTATTTATGCAATACATCCATGAACGATTGTCTGTAGTAAAATTGATCACATAGAATATATATCCCACATCGTTTTTAAACATATATGCAGAAGCATCACTGTGATTCTCATATATGCTCAATTCTTGTTCTAATGCTGAATTACTTATTCTTTGGGGTGCTCCTCCATCCGTCATATGTATTGAAATCTGTCCGCTTCTTGTTTGTGAAAGCCAAATCAAATGCTCAAAATCACTTGCAGCAGCTCCGCTGGCTGCTGACCCAAAGTCTAAAGTTTGAGTATTTAATCTGCTAAAAGGAAAAGAACCACCTGTATCAGACCAAACCTCAACAGATCTCTCGCCAAATAGATATAACAATCCTTTTATGCTTCTTATTGCATTAGTAATATCTGCATAAGCAGTTATAGCCGCCCTATCTAGAGTATCCCAAGAAAGCGCATCATTAATTCCAGAAATAGCCCATCTGTTAGTTCCGTTCTCTATAACGATAAATCTTTGTGCAAGAACTTGAACATCTGATGGGTTTTCAAAGAAACCAGGAGCTGTGATTTGTTGGAAAACTTTAGTATCTTTGTTATAAGTCCACCCTCCTTTTCCGTCTACAACAATAAGCTCAGTTCCGTTATCAGCTATTCCCACATATCCTTTATCTGTATTTAAGCTTCCGAGAAAAACTAAATTAAAAGTAGAATCTAGAAAATAAAATGTATCTCCTATTGCTACAAAAGTCTTATTGTCAAAAACATGAGCAGCTCGACCATAAATTGTTTCAGCCCTATTTGTTCCTCTTAGCTTTATTTGCTTGGCTTCATGTATTCCTGGTCTTGTAAATAAACATTTAGTGTTTTTACCAACAGGATCATATGCAACATACATATTTAATGTTCTTTTAGGGTCAAATTCATCACGTCCGAATCTTGAATAATCTCCTACAATGTCTAAATTCACAGTTTTCTGCATATATATTAACCTGCATAAATATTATAACTACCATAACCGTTTGCACTTTTTAATTTGAACGTTCGCACATCTAAATCAATGTCGTTAGCAGCCAAACATTCTGTTTTATATTGCGTAAAGAAACTTTCTGATTCCGGTGACCAGCTTGAAGAGGGGTAAAAAGTATGCATAACTTTGGCTAAATAATATTGTAAATATCCATAATAATACGCCGGAACATTTTCAATATTTGCATCAAGCTCTACATTAGGTAATACAAATTTTCCTTTAAGAGTTACTTCATAAGCCTTATCAGGAATAATAAAAAAATGTATTTCTGAAAGTTCATCTAAATTATTTTGTATAAAGAGTTTAGATGGTTTTCCGTTTGTATTTAAATTTCTCGAAATACCATAAAATGCATTGTCGCTAAGAATAGATAGTGGATACTGAATATTGCCATCAATTAAAACAGCTTTTTCTAGTATTATTAATCTTGAATCACCAAAATCCCCTCCGTCACCAATTGTGTATACTTGTTTACCAATTGTTAAAGGAAATGAAAGAGTTTTACTAAAAGAAATTTGTTGAGAATTTCCAGAGAATAAATCAATAATAATGTTTAACTGTCCTAATGCTTGGGTTTTTTGATATCCAGATAAAGGCCTATCTTCCGAAGCAATATTTATTATTTGATATGCTGATTCTATTAATCTATCTACTTGCAAATCCATGATGCACCTCTTTTACAAGGCCGAATATGATAAAAAACATAACGGCCTTGTGATAAGTAAATAAAAATTACCCGAGTTGACCAACAATACGGTCGCCATTAATTAGGATTCCGTAAAGAACATCAAATCTCGTTATAATTCTATCGTTAATAACATCATATTCTTCGATCAGCCTTATAGAGATTCCAGTTTGATCATCTGTTTTACGCCCTGAGGTCGAAACAGATGAAGGAATTCTTAAAGGAGGAGCAGCAAATACAATGCCATCCTTGCAGAAGGCATAACTTAGCTTATAAGGATCAGTTCCAGCACTTGCTATAAATATAGGTGCGTCATCTGGAATTGGAGCAGTGATATTTCTGAAAGGATCAGTAACATCAGAAATAACAGGTGTAGATACTGTAATTGTAACATCGGTTCCAGTTGAATCAGCATCAGCCGTAACAACAGCTTGATATGCTCTTCCTACAGAATCATGAGAACGTGGATTTAAAGTCTCAACACCTCCAAAATAAATCTTATCACCAGCTCTAAACACATTCTCAGTGTCAGCCTCTACACCTTGAACAACAATTGTAACTCCGTCAGTTACTTCACCATTAACTGTGCCAGCAGCTTGATAGCCATCAGCAACAGCAGTTCCATCGCCAGTACCAGCAATATGGGTTTGCGCAGAAACAGAGGTGAAATGCTCAAATTGTAGTAAAGCTCCTAGATATGCATTTTTATTGATTTGTACATTCGTGTCCTTAACAAAATTATTTTGTAAGTTAGAATTAGAAATAAACTCTGCATAACTGTCTTCATCCCATCCCATATAACGATTATATGCTGGGATACCCAATTTATTACAATATGCTCTAGTTCTACTTAGATTTGCAAATGTTGTTGGAGCAACGCCCGCAGTTCCTAGATGGAAATAAGTTTTCTTAAATAATTCTTGAGCAACAGATAACTCAATTGCATTAGCAAGATCTACAACAGCAGGTTTAATGAATCTTTCATCAAATTTATGCCGTGTATATAAAGTTAAGTCTTGAGTCGTAAAGTCTTGAACAACCTTTTTTCTATAATCTAAAGTTAAGTCAACTGAAGGTTCGTTAATAGCATCTATCGATGATATTACAGCTCCATCAGAAACATTAAATCGATTATGTTTGCGAATTGTGATTGTATCCCCTTTGTCCCAATGCCCAGTTTCAAAATCTTTTTGATACTGAGTATCAGCAGAAGCTACAAATCCAAGTTGATTGACAAGCATAGCAAGTGCGCTTTCCGAAACATCTTGCATGGTAGTATAAGTATTAGTCATAAGTATAATTCCTCAATTTTTAAAATATAAAAATAAAATATACTTACGAGGCAGAAGATTTTCTATTTATACATAGCTCTTCTTTTTTCGTAAGTCATTGCGGAAGGATCATTAATTTGACCCGAACCGTTTAATGACTTAGGTTGATCTGGAACATTAGTTAAAACACTTTTCTTAGCTGTTTCATTAGCTAAAATATGCTTTCTAATTAATTCCATTTTCATTTGATCTGGATTCAAACGAGATAATTTATAGATCTCTAAAGGATCTTTTTTAGTTAACTCATACAAGAACTTCATACCGCTCTTTTCATCTAAATTTGCTGCTGCAACAACCATTTCCTGAGTAACTGGGTTATTCTGCATAACCTTCTCAAAATCATCGATTGAAACACAACAATCGTAGAATTGATCTTCTACGTTTTTAGGAGCACCAGAAACAGAAGGTTGTTCCGATGCTGTCTGAAGATTGTCTTGATTAGCCTTATGTGAAGCACCATCTTGTTGAAGCTGAATTAATGCCGCCTCAACGGCAGCAGAATACTGCTCACGACTCATGTCGTTTGGTATTGCCCCTAACACTGAATCAAAAACGTGTCCTTCAGGCACATTATTCATTCCATTAGCAGAATATTGCGAAGAATATTGATTCATTTGACTGCTTTGATCTGCAATCTTTTTGTTCAACTCATCAATAGTCTTTTGCGATCTTCTTTGCGTAACTGAACGAACTTTTGCGCTTCTAGCATCTAAATCGTTTTCTGTATACTTTTTCTCTAGCTCCTCCTTCACTTCAGGAGAAACTACAGTTTCTTCTTTACTCGCTTCTGAACTAACATCGTCTTTCGACTCAGGAAGTTCGACCGGATTTATGTCCTCATTATTGTTAACTGTATTCTCATCTGTCATAGATCAATTACCTAAGTTCATATCAACTTGATTTACAAATTGCCGTGAAAGCTGATCACGTTTCCGCTACGAATAAAAAGATGTCGCATTCATCATGTTTGGTATCATATATGATTATTTAGAGGATGTCAAGAGTTATTCACAGGGTTATCCACAGTCTGTGGTTATATGGCTCCATATATGAGATTGCTGGAATAAGATTAAATGCGCGAGGTGACTATTTTCTTGAAGTTTGGCATTGGCACGAAGGGGGGTTAATGCCAAACTTGTATTGGAAAAGAATAACAGGGGGCAACGGGAGGGAGTTTCCCTGTTATAATTTATTGAAAAATAAAGATATTATAATATGACGGGGAGAAGAAGAGGGAATTCCCTCTTTTGATGCTCCGTTGTTCAAATGAAAAAGTTGGCATTAGGGGGCTTAGTGACAATGCCAAGGCTGACATGAAATGTCCGAGATGTGGACATGAAATGTCCAAAAGATAAAACATATTGATTATTAAGGGAAAAACACTGATTTTATTTTCCATCTCTGATAGGCTCTGATAAGAAATATTAAGATAAAAGGAGGCTGTTTGGACAAAAAGGGAAGATATGAACCCTAAAAAAAGTGCTCATATCTTCCTTTTTTAATAAATTGTCTACGGAATGCGTATGAAAGCGTATGAATGCGTATGAAAACGCGTACTTTCGCGTAAATGATTTAGGAGTTTATTTTACATTTTTGGGAGAATTTTTCAGCTTTTTGTCAAAAAAAGACTATTTCTGGGTGTGGATTTTCCATTTTTAACTTATTTGTCTGCTAATTTTGTATAATCTTTCTCTCTGTACTTCTTCGCTTATTGGCTCAAATCCTGCTTCCTTAAGAAGTCGCTGTGTTTCCTGGCTTCTCTTTTTGTTTGCAGCTCTTCTCTTTCTTTCTTTGTTTATTCTTTCTGCTTCTCTTCTTGCTTCTTTTGACTCTTCTTCTTCGATTTCTCGCTGCCTTGCTCTTTCTTTCTGTTTTTGTAGTTCTTCTTTTATTGTAAAATTAGGTGGATTGGCGGCTTTTGGGTCAGTATATGTTTCTCTTATCATCGTTCATCTCTTATATCTGTCTTTTTTCTATTTGGCGAAAAACAACAAGTCTTTTTCTAAGACCTTTATTATAATCCGCAATCCCCTATGTTCTATTTGGCGAATACGTTCAGGCGTAAGACAAAGTTCGGTTCCCACCTCTGCCAATGTATAAACTTTATCCAACCCTATTCCAAATCTCATTCGTAAAACTTCTACTTGTTGCAAAGTTATTTTAGATCGCAACTCTTTATCCTCCAAAAATTCTTTTATAACAAACTTGCTTATGTCAAATAAACGATGTGTTTTTGGACCGTTTTCTCTTATTATGGCTTTTTTAGGCATACTCACCCTCCCTGTTAATAAATTTATTAAGCGTGATCTCGTCTCTTATTCTTCTAGCCTCTTCAATTCTTATTTTGTACAAAGCATAGACAGCTTTGACTTTTCTTAAGTTATCCCTGGCTAATAAAAGATCATGTTTTTGTTTTCTATCTAATTCACCGCGATATTTCTTCACAAACTCATCAAGTAAAACAGCTTCTCTTTCTAATCTCTCATCTATCATGCTTCGCCCCTTCCTGCTACGCTAATATATTCTCTAGCTAGATCTGTATTAGCCTTGGCCATTTCAGCATCAACTTTCCTATGTCCAAGATCAATCTTAGAATCTTCAATTTCTTTCTTACCTAATTCCTTCATTATATCAGTAGCTGCGCCAATATGCGAAGAATGAGTCTCCATTTGTGTCTTTGCTGCTTCAGATTGATTCTTCATAGCCTCAGTTTGCTTTTTCTGAGTATCAGCATTAATGTTTTGTACTTGAGCCATCATTAATGGATTAGGCTTTTGTTGAGGGGCTGGTTTTTTCTCTTCTTTAGCAATTATTACAGGAATTAAATCTTTTGCTCGCTGAACTAAAGTATCTGCACTCTTTATGTCAACAAGCTCAGCTAATATGTCAGGACTTATCTTGCCAAGCTCTGGATTAACTCTTATTGCGTTTACCATGTTATTAAATTGCTGCTGCTTATCCATCTCGAAACTAGCTCCGGCTTTCACTTCAACAGTGTATTTTGTGGCTTTTATCATTGTTTCCTTCTTTCTTTCGTCATTAATAGGCTGACTCAAAGTTTTACCGTCATGCGTCGAAATGCTCACAGTTCTTCTTCCGTCATATACCTCGGGAAGTGCTCCAATTGAGCACCTTAATCCAGATTCGATAGCTTTCAAGGCATTATCAAAAAATATCTTTATATTTAAATTTGATGAGGCTAACCTATTATTTACAGCCACACCGCTACTTTCGTTGCTTGGTGCTCCTGTCGCCACTTCAGATCTGCCGGGAATATTCTGTATATCAAAATATGATCTTTCTACTTCTTGGATTAAAACAGGATCAATTTGTTGCGGCTGTTGGCGTTGCGGAATAAATCCAGATTGTACCTCATTAAAAACCAAAGCTCCTTGCTGACGATGTGCGTTAGTCCATTGATCATTTTTTCCCTTTCCAGAAGGAATATTCCCAGTGGCTACAAGCCATGGAGCTATTCTTGATGTCTGTAATCTATAAACCAATTCAGATCTTGATCTGTTGTATGATTTTTGTGCATCTTTCATGAATCTGATGGCTGAATAAGTGTACTCTCTTCCTTTGATCCACTTTGTTATGCCTGCTTGAAAAATTATAGGTAATTGTTCGCCTGGGAAAATTGATTCTTCTATAATATAATTTTGAGTAATTCTATAATGTTTTATTCTGTATGTTGTTTTCATCTCTGATTTAACTATTGAAAGAGGTTCTGGGTTTATAGCATTATATTTTGATAATTCCTGTTCGACTTCTTCCTCTGGTTTTTTTATGAACGATCCGTTGCTTAATAAAACCACATTAACAGTATAATATTCCTTCATATAATAATCACAAATTGCAATTGATTCTTTATCTTGCCATGGAAAAGGTTGGTCTGTAACTTCAAAATCATCTGCCTCTGCTACTTTAAATTTGGGATATTTTTCTTTAAATTCCGCTTTGGAGATTTGCGTAACTACCCCGCAATAATCCCCGTCAGATTTGTCGACCTCACGAGCCGAACTGTCCCAATAACATAGTGTAGGGTTTTCAACTGATTTATACCTAATACAGTAATTAAAACTTAAATCAGATTCAGGCTCAACAACAATTCTGAATGCCCCGTAACCCCCTGTCCATGCACAACTTGCCGCTGTTGAATAGACAAGATTAGTCTCAGATCTCAAAGCTATTCTTCGTAAAAGAGACGTAACTATATCAACTGTCTCTTGACTATCTTGATGTGATAAATCATATATTTCACCATCTGTGGATGATCTGACTTTGGGCTGTGGAATGTTTTGCTCAAATTGAGCCGCCATACTATTTAAATATTTAGGAATCATATTAAAAGTAAATCTAGGGCGGCCATTGTCTTTGTAATCGTTTATTTCAGCTTTATCCCACTGCCCGTTTTCAAGATAAGAAAATTCTGTGTCTTGTCTGTATGTTTCAACATTATGCGAGTAATAGCTGTACCAATTATCAATATTGGATTTGATTTTATCTAATAACTTCTTATCTTGCTTTGGTATTTTAGTTCTCATCTTCTTTCCTAATATTTTGAAACGGAACTATATTTAGAAATATCAAACTCACGTTCTAACATTTTCTTGTTATAATGTCCGTCTAAGGCCCCATATTGCAGACAATCTACAATATCACTAAATGGATGAGTCTTATTAGGAACATCTCTGTATCTTTCTTCGCCAATAACTCTCATCCTCTTGTAGCAATAATGTCCACTAAGTGCTTTTCTAAGCTGCGGACATTCTTTTCTAGAGATAACAATAGCAGGCTCACCTTTGATTAAAGTATTAAGATAATACTTAACAGCCTCTAGTCTAGGTAATAACACATTGGTTAATGCCCTATCAGTCGGCAATCCCTCTTCTTTGAGAATTTCCATTGCACTCTCTGCTACTTCAGATATATTGCTTCCAGCGTCTCCAGCTGGATCACCTTTAGAGTCAAAAGTATATCCCTCAAAGTTAGCATTTATGTATGGAATAACAATACTTCTTGCAAATTCACGTATTCCCATCCTCTCAGTAGTAAATTCTTTAATACAACGTAATTGTCCGTCATCTCTAAATTGCATCACTAAACAGGCCGGAGTATACCCAAAATCAAAACGAATGTAAATTGGTTGATTTTCTAACACTTGTACTTCTTCTACACTATGAACATCATCATTGTATTCATCAAAAACATGCTTGCCTAGTACAACAATTCCCCACTCTCCGCGACAATATACTTTTATGATCTCTTCTCTAAACTTATTCTTTCTAGCATAATCAAAGTAATAATCTTTCTTAAGGTTCTTTATATTGTCAGCTTCTGGATTATCTATCCAATTACTGTTTTTATCTTTTATTAATCCGGGTGGTTGTTTGAACAAGGAAGTGCCTAGTATCTTGTTTATCTCAAAATACTTGTACAACCAATGATCAGTATCGGGTGGGTTAGTATCGCCTAAGATTCCACCCCAATATTCATTTTCAATTTGCCATTTTGCAGGAAATCTCCCTACTCTTCCAGTCATGTGACTAAATATCCCCTCTGGGATATGCTGAATTTCATTAAAATAACACCAAGTAAGCTCTAATGACTCAAGAGCATCTCGCTGATCTTCTCTGTCTAACCCCATGAACAGCAATTCTATTTCAACAACACCATCTTTATCAGCAAAACGATATTTGTAAGTCAAGATTGGCTTCTTACGTTTTTCTATAAGCGGTAATCTACCAAACCATTGAAGCCATGTAGTTAATGTTGTGGTTTCTATTTTTCCTGCTGTGTTTCTGACTATTAGCCCTCTAGATTTTCTTATCCCATCATTGCATTTAGGCATTGTAACAGCCCTATAAAGAGCCTCGTGACAGCACATAACTGACTTGCCAGATCCGAACGGACCCATAATGACTTTAACCTCATCATTGCACTGATGAAAAACTAATCCAGTCTTGCTTGGCTCATATTCTTTAGCGCGAGTTGTGACGTTTGATACGAAATCATCGTTTAATGAGAAATGTATGACTTCATCAGTCATATAATGTTGCTCTGCTCTGTCAAGCCTCTTTAGTAGTTGTGTGTTTTTTAACATTCCTTTCTGTTTCTTCCTTAAGGTCTTCTATCTCATCCACTAAAAAAGCTATGATTTCACCCAACCAAATATCACCACTGTGATTATAATCTTCTTGCAGCTCAGAAGCCATCTTGCGTATATCGCCATATGTAATATAATAATCAGGCTCCTCATATAGTAGCCCTGTTTTACGACTATTAAAGCTCTCTGTCATCATTCTTCTCCCTTATTTCAGTTGTTCGAATTTATCGAAACACTGTAGCTATTTTTTATGCCTCAACTATTCCGGCCTTCAAATTCTCCCACTGTCTAATATTATCCGGCTCTAATGACCTTCCTATCTTTCCTAACGCGGAGAATAATTGAGGGTATGCAGGAAGATAGCGTTCTGTTAGCAGATCAATTACCTTCTTTAAAGCATTCCCTTCTAATTCTTGTGTTATATCCAAAATAGCTTCTAATGCTGCTTCTTTGACAGTTACTAAAGTACAATCATCTAAAATTTCAAACAACATTGAAAGTATTTCCGGATGTTCTTTAGTCGCCCACCCAATCCGGCCTAATGCTAAGATTGCTTCCTTATTAAACTCTGTACGAAAAGTTTTAGAGTAATAAAGCAATTCTTCAACTATTTTATCAACAATTTCTTTGTTTATTTCTTGATCTCTTGTTGTGTTTATGTATACCATATTATTCTTCTCCTATGTCCAAATATAAAACACATTGTCACCTAGCTTCTTAACAGCATATTTGTAGCTACAAAAACCACCGTAAGCGCAACTTAACGTAGCAATAATCCACGCAGGACAATTAATATGCATGAGCATTAAGCTACACAATAATACAGGAACTAAGAAGATCATTAAAAGAGACATGATCTTGATTGCTTTTAAAAAAAAGCTGGGCTTCTTGATTGCTTTAATTGCTTTAATTGCTTCATAAATTTCTATAAGAATTGGGTCGTCTTCTTGTAATCCTTTACACGTTACGCTTTGTAGTTCGCCTGATTCCTCTCTTATCTTTTTCTTGCTCATTATTTATTCCTCATCATAAGATCTTAGTGACCAAGAGGAACGTAAAAAAGGGAAAAGCTTAGAAAATAATGAACGTTTCTTCTGTTCATGTATTAATCGACATCTTCTTTCCATATCTTTTATCATTCTTAGTTCAGCGTTATGCCTTATTTTATCTTCAAAGACTTTTCTTTGATATTCCTTTTCAATTTTCTCATAATTTTCATCGCCCACCAACGATCTCCAGATTCCCTCGTCATTCATATTATCCCTCCTGTTCTAACACATATTCTATTGCAATCCCAGCTGTTAATCCTGTCATCCTTATAGGATAATCTTCAGAATTGTTTTTTATTAATTCTATCAACAAAGAAATCACATTGTGAAATTGACGTTCTATTAATCCTGGATTTTTTAGTAATTCCTCTGAATTATGGAAAACACATAAATATTGCCATACAAAAAACCTTATTTGGTCTATAATTTTCTCATTGTCAGTTAGTGAGTAAAAGTTTTCTTTAATTACTCTTTCTGATAAGAAACCAATAGAAGAGTAAGAGTCGCAATCTGTCAAAAAATCTTTGTCTGATATATAAAGAGGCAGTGGGCCTCTAAAATTTACAGGTCTTAACTCTTTATCCATTATCCCTCCTGATTCTCCAAATAAGATTTTTAACATTGTCTCTTATAACTTCATATGCAAATATAACACCAAGCCAAACTCCAAGAACCGCACCAATCAACATAAACAAGATTGACAGAAAAACGCCAAAGAGAATTACGAGAACAGTAACTATCAGTGGAGTTGCTAACAGAAGTATTATCGCTATTAGCAATCCAATAATAGTTAACATAAGATAGTCCATGTTATTCCTGCTCCTTTTTTTCTAAGACTGAGATTGATTTTTTAAAATTAGCTCCGTGATCGAGTAATAGTTGTGTTATTTGTAATAACTCCTTTCTTTCCTTTATTTCACTATACACTACTCTATTGATACAACGATCTAAGAAAGTTTGATGTGGTTTCTCATACCAGCCGTGTGCAGATGCGCCATTTTCCAATAAAAACTTAACTGCTTCTACATCATAATTATTTATAGCATTTACGAGTGGTGCGCACTCATTACTAATCGGATTATTTATTAAGGCTCCTTTTGAAAGTAAATACTTCGCAAGAAATAAGTTTCTGTCTTTAATAGCTATAGACATACAAGATTCATATAGTTGCCAATAAGATTTTGGAGGAACAACAACATTAATGTTTGCTCCGTTTTCAAGAAGAAGATCTATTAGTAGCTTATAATTGTTACTCGTCGCTAGAATCAATCCATAGTCTAATTCCTGTTGCCTTTTTTCTTCATCTGTCATTTCTGTCATATCATTTCTCCTCATCCTTGCAAAAAGGAACAATTAATTCTTTATGAATTTTATACATAAGTTTTCTCCTGTTTTCAGCGTCTAGAGAGTTGAACAATTGAAAAGCTTCGTACAAATCCGGCCATGCTTCTATCGCTTTCTCTAAATGTCGCTCAGTATCTGCATAAGACATACTAAATAACGCAAACAACCAACAATCAAAATATTCGCCCGCACAGCCGGCACTTACATAATGTTGTGCTAAACAAAGTCTCTTAAGCCCTATCTTTACTTTCATATCAATCTTCTTGTAATCAAATTGTAATTTCTTAGCAGCCATAGCTACTCCTCCTTCTTATTGAATTTTATCAGGCCCATTAACCTCTTTTCTTTCTTCTGTAAAGTACTAAAAATCCAATATTTATTAGCATAGCTTATTATTCCCTATCCAAATAACATCCTTATCCCACATATAGCTATAACAATCCATACAGCATCTCTAAATGAAAATGAATCTGATTCTATTATAACACCCGCAGCAATAAGAATACAAAATATAGTTAACATTTACTTGCCTTTTTATGATGTTCAGTTTCATGTACACCGAATCTCTTTATATCATAATTATAATCAATCAACTGCTCTCTAATAGCGTCTAACAATCGACCAGGCATCATAATCTTAAATTGTTTCCATGTTAAATGTGCTGCATACAAAAAAGGATAAGCTTCAACCGTTTTGCTCCATATGTCTGTTTTTTTGTCTCCATTCTCAAATATGTCTAAGACAGAACGGCTAATATTAATATGTTCTTTATAGCTAGGCGTAAAAGTATATTCATCACTTATGTCAGCCGCAGGCGTTTTTAAAACCCAAAAATATAAAGCCTTAAAAGCTGACTTTTGCGACTCACTCATATATTTAAAAAAATCAACATAATTATCTGTCATTTATTCACCCTCCTCATTTCCATATTTCCATCCCACTTTGTCTAATATTTTCTTGTCAACAATTTTTTCTAATATTGCCCCGTCTCTTTCACACGCTTTTTTAATATGATTTAATTCATTTTCAACTTCACCAACCGCTATGTCGAGTTGAAATTGTCTTAATTCTTCCCTTTCTTTCTTGATTTCCTCACGATGCTTTTCGAGAGCTTCTATTTGTTTCAATACCACCCTGTGTCTGACTTCTATTTCTTCGCTACAACACAGTAGTATTAATTCATCAGAAACATGTGCTACCTCAGCCCTCAACATAACTAACTTCATGTCAATGTGTTCTATTATAGTTGCCATTATTTATTCTCCTAAAATTTCATCTACTCTCTTTCTGAAATTATCTACCTTTTCTTTTAGCTTATCTATTGTCTCTGATGCTTTCTTCACTTCCTTTTTTTTGTTCTTATTCTTCTCCAGTTGATATTCTCTTTCAAAACTGCTCCACGGCGAAGTGAAAACGGAAGTATCGCTGTCTGCTGCAAGCCATCTAATTTCATCGTCAGTTTCTATTCTTGCAAAAATAGTAGAATCCCAATATTCCGCATCTGTATCATCTTCTCTGTCCGAGATTTTGACTATCTCTACTTTACCCTTAATTTCTTTAATATCTGTAATATAATAACCGCTCATTTATATCTCCTCCACAAATAACGCACAAGTAAAAATAGGCCCCATATAGCCGCTGCTATCAACACGCTAATACTTAGCCATACTCCGATCACATCTGACAAAGTAATAACAAAAACGCTGTTTGGTAAAATACTGTGAATTAGATTTATCATTTATTCATCCTCCTCCTCTTCTTCCTCGTCATCTAATAAATACTCTTTTATTTGACGCAATAGCTCATCACCTCCGTACTCCCACGCTGTATATGCTGCGTACAAGAAAGGTTCGCGTCTTATTGCTATTCTTAAAAACTCGTCATCTTCCGCACAATCAGGATTTTCCGGAAAAGAATCAAAAACCTCAAAATACACATACGCTTCATTACCACTCTTAACCCATCTATATAAGTAAATAAAAGCTTTTCTTAGCTCAGGTAGCATACTATCGAAGCGTAACTCAAGAACTTTAAGATTAAATTCTCTGTTGATTACATCTTCTAGTGTTATTTCTATTTTAGCTTTACTCATCTTCATCCTCTTCTAAACTAATATCTTCTATCGAGCGTAAAAACCCGTCTCCTAAGTGCTCCCAAGCTATATATTTTATAAAAGAGCTGAGCTTCTTTTGTTCTGCTTCTTCTTCTATCACTCTGCCTCCTTCTTTCTTTTTATTTCTTCAATACCTTCTAAAAAAGCTTTTTTATTTGCTGAGTGCCGCCAATAACAATATACTCGCCATTCAGCTTCCCAATTTTGTTTCGCTTTTATAAAATTATAAATATCATAGTATTTATCATCGTTTTTTTCAAAAAGATCTAATACATGAAATTCAAATATTTCGTCTACATTCTGATGCTTTCTTTTTATCCATTCTCCAAAACAAATAAATGCATGATCTCGATCTTCTTCAGAAATATCTGACCAGTATTCGTCATCGCAAAACCAATATTTCTCAAATTCATCATCAGTCATTCTAACCCCGCCTTGTCTTCAATTCTCTTAAGTCTCTGATCCATTGCTTCTACGTACTCCATGCCTGTGTGTTTCACAATTAGATTCATCAATGCTTCTCCCTCGAGCGGCGTTATTCCACCCTCTTCTACTCGCTTAATTATCATGTTTGATTTATCAGAAGGAGATCCGAATGATAAGCCCGGAGTTGCAATCGGATTGTCTCTTTTGACCGCTGGAATTATAGGTCTTAAGAAGAACTTGAGCATGTCTGCATTTCCTTCTATAGCCATGTCTATAGCTTTTTCCATCATTGCGTGAATAGAGTCATATACTTGATGATCTTTATACATCTGCGCCCAAATTGACTTAGTTCCCTTCGGATTTCCTGAGTCTAGAAATCGCCCCTTCGGATCTCTTAAGCAAGTAGATCCAGGCATTGATTGACTATTTTGTAATTCATCTTCGTTTCTCATTTGTTTACTCCTTTCTTTGTTTTTCGTTTAAAGTTGTCACATGTAACTATTGTTGTATTAACTATTAAACCTTCTTCTATATAATCATTCTTATTAGCTGTGTTCATACACCAGCCGCTTTCGCAATCATCTGTAGCACAATAGACTTTACGAAGCCATTTACAATTAAAGCACACCTTGCTTTCTTCTTCCATATCTTTTTTCCTACAACCTGTTCTTACTAAAAGCAGGCATATTATTACACAAATTATGCACAATCGTCAATTATCTTCTCTTTTTGAAGTTTTCACATCGCATGGTTGTTACATCAATTATTAGAAAATCTTCTGTGTATGCTACAGCTGCTTGCTTGTTTTTATTCTTAATTCCTTCAATAATTAGAAACCCATTATCTTTATTGTTTGCCGGGCATCTACAAAAAGCTAAACCGTCAAAGTGATAGGGATTAAAATCATTTTTTATAAGACAATTTTCTTTATCAAGCCAGTTACAATCCTTGCATCTACATTCCTTTCTTTTAAATTTACATTTTATTATGTTTATTAATTTACATATCATTATTCTTCTCCATTACACAAATTATGTACAATCGTCAATTGCTTGATATTTATTTATTCTTTTTCGCAAAGAAGCTATGTTTCTATTTGTTAAATTCTGTTTAATCTTAAATATTTCATGTAAGATCTTACTGCTTTCAATTGTGTGATCTATAAGATATGCAATTCTGCTTCCACTTTTGCGCCCTTTCCTTTCTTCTTCCCAAGTCGGAATTTCTTCTTCAAGCCTGTTAATTTGGAATCCATAGTTTTCTTTTTTATCAAGCAAGTGATGCAAGACAGAATCTAAAGCTTTATGTTTTTCATCATTTGTTAATTTCACTGCTCTTCTCTCTTTCTTCATAATATGCAGCAAAGAATCTATTTCCGACGACAGCTAGTTTAAATATTAAATATTCTAATTCGTACACTAATTTATTATATTCATACATAAATTTTTCTTCTTGAAGTTCTATTATATTTTTTGTTAAACAAAATATTTTCTTATCTATAATACACAAAGAATCAAAACCGATTTTGGAGTCTGAAGTAACATAATTAGTTAATTCCCATTTTAGCTCAGAAATATCGCTCAATAAATGAAAAGTAATCATGTCGAAATCTATAAGTATATTCTTGAAATCAATTTCTCTAATAAGACCATCTAATTCATTTACGATTTCTCTGATTTCTCTAAGAAGTTTTGCATCAACTTTAACTGGTCTTGTAAGATACTCTGCTATTGCGCTCATTGCTCCTTCTCCTCACCCCAAATTGCGTTGAGTACTTTTTTTCTTTGAGCCTTCCAGATTGCTTTTGCTTCTTTATATGCTAGATTATACATTTCAAAACTTCCCGCTGAAGATCTGCCGAGATAGCTCACTAGACGACAAGCATCGCCTAACTCTCCTTTCTCATAAATATAATCATCTCTATCAAATTCCGGATTTAATAGTTCTCTTGTTGTGTCTCTTCCCATCGTTTTCTCCTTATTTCACGCTAAACTCTCAAGTATTCCAAAAAACAAAGAAATTATTTCATCTTTAGAAATTTTCTGTAATTCTTCTCTTAAGCTATCTAAACTTATTTCCTCTTTTTCTTTATAAAAGACAATGTCGTCTATTTCATAATAATCTGCTTTATATGGAGCCTCCACAAAATCAATATACATATATATACTGAAGTTATTATTTCTAATTCTGAAAGAATTCGATAACGTCATGCTTTTCTCCTCTTTTTCACTTCAATTATAAACAAATATTTAAAAAAAACAAGAAAAGTTAAAAAAAAGTTTAAAAAAACACTTGACAAGTTTCGCAGCTGCGCTATACTGTGCATATAAGATTAATAAAAAAGGATTTAATTTTTAGTTTTATTAAAAAGAGGGCGGGATCATGAAAGTATATAACTTTGAAGATATAGGCAACGCAATGAAAGAAGCTTTACAGCAACTTTACTATTGGCAGCATGATTCCACATCAGAACTCACTTTTATTACTGAAATGTTTAATGTCCTTCATTATGAAGATTTGTATAACGCTATTGCAAGAACTAAAATAAGTGAAACATGGCCGTGTGTTCATGCAGCTTATTACATGTGGAAGTGCATATATGATAAAGAGACATTGTTTGAAGCAATTAATGACCAATTAATAAAGTAGGAATAAATGATTGATCTATTGTAGATTAATTAAAAGATTCGGGTTGTTAGTGGACAAAAAGGGCTTGCTGTAAAAGGTAGTTTTTTTGGGCACACTGCTAACAGCCCGCACTATAACAAGGAGCATAGTAAAATGTTTGAAAAAGAAGGAAAGCAGGGTTTTTTTTCTTCTCTATTAGAGTCTTATGACGAAGTAATAGAAAAAGAAAGAATCGTATTAACAACCCTTGAAATTGCGAAACAAAAAAGCATAAAACTAACATGCTCGGATGACCGCCAAATAATATTAGAAAACATAAGAAATGAAGAAAAAAGAAAAAAAGAATATGAACAAATGCTATTAAGAATTAAAATTATTATTGAGCTTTCAACAAAACAAGTTGATATAATGCTTGATATGTTAAAGAATTAGGAAATGTTTTATAAACAAGGAGGAAAAAATGAACGTAGGTGAACGGATTGCACAAGCTAGACATGATAGAAGGTTAAAGAGAAGCTATTTAGCTCGAAAAGCAGGAATTAGCAGCGATTATTTAACTAATATAGAATTTAACAGAACAAAAAATTATGATGCATACATAATAAAAAAGATTGCAAATGCCATGGGCATGAGGGTTGGAGATTTATTTTTCAATTGGGAGAGATGGGACAAGAGTAAAAGGCTTGAAGAAAAGAGATGATTATAAAATAAAAACACAATATTCCTTTATAAATAAAAACAACAACAACTCTCTTTTCTTCGTTTTTCTGGGGTGGTTTATGATTTGGCTGAAGATGGAATGGAGTTATAATGGTTCAAATATTCTTGTAAGAAACTGAGCCATTCATTTCTCTTCAAAAGAAAATTTATCACCCCACTTATTGAGGTATAAAATGAAAATTAAAGATTTACTTAAAGTTTTAAAAGAACAAAAAACAGACAGAGGGAGAGAGGTCGTCATTGTTCCCGAAGAAGCCGGGCATTATGAAGAAGGGTCTTGTTTTCTTATTAGAGGGCTGGGTGAAGGGACAGTGCAGATAAGAAATGAAAAAGAAGAAAAAAAAGCGAAAAAAGACGTTTTTATTATATATATTTAACAAGAGGCAATTATGTGCGAAATAATACAATTTTCAGATTTAGTTAAGAGAAAGAAAACAAGAGAAGAAGCTTTTATAAAAAAAGTAAGAGCGTGGAATCTTTATAAAGTAGGAACAGATTATTTAAAAGATAAAGGACTTTATAGAGTGAATGAAACTGACAAAATAATGGGAAAAATGTATCTAGCACTTAATAGAGGAGGATAAACAATGATTGTAAAGCAACTACTAGAGTTTATAAAAGAAAAACAAATTGATGAATCCACTATTATGGCTATTGGATATAAAACCAAAAATGGAAAAGTATTAGACCTTGTTAACTTTGTTGGGGACGGACTCTACAACGGTGAAAAGAGGGTCTTAATATTTGGAGTAGAAGATTTAACAGAATAGAAAGGAGAAACAAATGATAACTGATGAATTAAATTTCTCTTATCAAGAAGAAAGAGAAGAAGATTACAGACAAATAGAGGATACTCTTACAACAGAAAGGTATGAAAGGGAAATGTTGGAAAAGTTTTTTCCACAATTTTATGATGACTCTTTGTTAATTTAGGAGTATAATAACTAGTTTAGCTGCTGGGTAATGATCCTTAAACATGTACATCCTTTATAAACAAAAGCTTATCCAGCAGCTTCTTAAACAAGAAAATAACAATGACAAAAACACAAGATGATTACATCACAACATCAGAGGCTGCAAGAATTCTTGGTTTAACAACTAGAACAATCCAAGGATTATGTTTTAATGGAAAAATAAAAGCAAAGAAATTTGGTTTTTTATGGATGATTTCAAAAAAGTCTATTTTAGAATATAAAAAAAGATGTTAAAATAATAAACAACATTTTTTATTAGGAGAATAGCGATGTCACTGAAAAAAGGAAGATCAAGAAAGACTGTTAGCGACAATATCTCTCAATTAATTAGAGAAGGATACCCGGCTGATCAAGCGTCTGCAATAGCACACGAACATTCAAGACGATTACCTAAAAAACCAAAGAAATCATAATAAATTATATACAAATAAATTTATTATGATATGATGTTTTTGTACTATTCACACATAGTACAGCAACCACCAAAGTCCGGCAAGAGGAACACCCTTTTTATAATTTTAGAGGGCTAAAACGGATTTTGCAGATATTTCCACGAATATTTGTTTCTTGCTGGGCTACCCTAACCAAGCCCTTCACGCCAATCAACGATGCGCACCAAGAAGGGTTTTATGTCCTGAGAGCTAACTAGAGCGTCGCTATTGAATTATTTTTCTCACCCATCGGATCGTACCAAAAAGAAAAGAAAACGTAGCTACAAGCTTCTTTAGTGCCTTGTATGATGCTTGTCGTGTCCGAACCTCCATGTTCCTAACTTTTTCTTGATTATTTCAAAAGAGGCCTCTTGAAAAGTCTGTCCTGTCTCGCTCATTTTCTGCTCAATCTCTTTTTTCGCTTCTTCTTCTCTTTTTCTTGCTTCTTCTTTTTCATCGGTTGTCATGTAGAAAAAAGGATCACTAGGCGGCTCTATTCTCTCTCTCAGTAAATCTTCACATTCTTTGCACAGACCTGATAGTTCACGTAGCCTTGGGAAAAAACTTAATTCTATTTTTGCTCTTGTCATTGCTTTCTGTACAGCAGCAAAGCTGTAGCAGCCAAGAAGATTAAAATAATCCTCTAAAACATCAGGCTCAATATCTTTGTCAAAAATTTTTGCTAATCTCTCAAATTCAAGTTTGAATCTGCGAAAGTCTGATTTCTTCATCTGAATCCTCCATGTATTTATTTTCTAACTCCAACATAGCCTGGTCAGTTGTTGAACAGCTTGTTGCCATAGACATAAACTCCTCTATCTTTTCAGAGTTTTTTAAAATTAAACTTAAATTGTTAAACGCTGTTTTTCTTTTATTTTCTCCCATATACCATTCGTTTTTTCTACATCCGTCAATTGCTGTTTTTAAATCTTCAATAGAATATTTTTTTAAAGCATTAGTGATTAATGTTTTTCGATTGTTGTCAAGCTGAGCTTTTGGATGATTCATGGCCTCAGTCCAATAATTAAAAATTTCTTTTACGTCCAAAGAGGAAGTCGTCAAGTTGGGTTTTGGCAACTTGACATATGTTCTTTCCTGTTCCTGTTCCTGTTCCTGTTCCTGTTCCTGGTTTGCCATACCGTTTGCGAATGGTTTAGGGAACCGTTCCCTAAACGGTTCCAAGAACTTAGGGCCTAAACCAGTTAAAATCTTTCTAAACATATGATAAAATTCTATTTTTTCTTCACAGTCTGGAAGCTCGTTTATTAGCTTACTCCAGCCAATTACTATATTTGGGTTGGCGGGAGGGTTGTGTTTTAGAAAGTTTGGAATGTATACAATCTGAAACAATTCGTTGTACCTCCATAACCCTGCTTTTAAACCCTCTCGAAACGGTTTGGCATACCGTTTCAAAGAAACATGCATTTCTTCAGATAAAGCAGACATCGATGCCTTAAATAATCCAAACGGAGTTGAATAAGGCGTTGTTAATAATTGGAAAAATATTGCCTTACATTCTATAGACAAAAACGGGAATTTATCATCGTTCCAGATGAAACAATGGACTTTTCTATACCTACTCATCATAATCCTCCTTTCTAATTCTAATTTCCCATGCTTGATTTGCGTTAGGAAAAAAGATCCATCTTAATTAGCTCTCTTCTTGATAAATTTTTTCTATATTCAGCCTCATAGCTGTGTGGCCAAATATCTTCTACTACATATTGGTTACATTTAAGAATTGGGGCGGTATTATCTAATATTTCAATCTCTTCTTCATTTAATGCTTTAAGAATCTTAAAGCAGTTACGTAAAGTTGGAAGTTTCTTACCATTTTCATAATGACTTAATGAAACTGTAGACACGGAAGTTTTTTTTGATAGCTCTTTTAACGTTAAAGATAGTGATTTTCTTATTTTCCGTAAATTATTTTTCTTCATTTTATATCCTTATGAATTTTATATAAAAAATAGTAGCGACACGGAAACTATACTACATAAAAATAGAAAATAAAATCTTTTTTTTTAACTTTTTTTAAAAAAATACTTGACGCAGCAGCGAAATGATATATACTGTCCTTACAAGCTGGTAATGCCGAGATAGTATAAAGCTCTCTTTACTTTTTTTGAGGAGGATGGTTTCCCAACATTACATCTATGCCAAGATAGTAAAGAGAGCAGTCGTTTGGGCTAAACGCAGTAACCAACAAAATTATATCCGGCTAACAGTTTGTTTTTGTTGGTTGCACCAAAATTTTAAAGGAGGAAATATCATGAGTGAAGCAATACTAATCGTAGGAGAGTCTGGATCTGGCAAGTCTACATCAATAAGAAGTCTTGATCCTGAAGAAACAATAATAATTAACTCTATAAACAAAAAATTACCTTTTAAAGGTGGCAAAGAATTCACAAGCAGAACAACTGACAATGCTCAAGAACTATGTCGCTGGTTAAATTATATAGATAAAGAAAAGCCTGAAATAAAAAATGTAATTATAGATGATTTTCAATATATAATGACAAATGAATATATGAGACGGGCTAGGTTCGCAGGAAAAGGAAATGCAGTTTTCCAGATGTACGATGATATTAGCGGGAACGCTTGGGATGTTTTACATCTAGCTAAAGAGTTAAGAGAGGATTTATTTGTTTTTATCTTAGCACATTCTGAGCTGGGTGATGATGGAGTTTTCAAAATGAAAACCATAGGTAAAGTTTTGGACAACAAAGTAAAAATTGAAGGATTATATAATGTAGTTCTTTTTTCAGATGTAAATGAAGATGGATATTTTTTCCTAACACAAAATAATAATGGAACTACTACTGGAAAAACACCAATGGGAATGTTTGATTCTTTAAGAGTTCCAAATGATTTGCAATCCGTTATTGATGCCATTAAGAAGTATGATGATATAACTGTTGAAAAGAAAATAAAAAAGAAAAAAGGATCAGTATTGTCAGAAGTTGTTTCGCTTGCTGAGCTTGGCATTGATGATCCAGATCCAACAGATATCATGTATTATATAGATGAAGAGGAGGAATTATGAAACTATACGAAATAGCACAAAAATATACACAGGTTTTTGACTTAATTACCAGTTTGGAAGATCTTCCGCCTGAAGTAATTGAAGACACACTCGAATCATGTTCGGAAGAGTTGGAAGAAAAATCTTTAAATATAGCGGCAATAATTAAAAACATTAATTATGATGTTGAAGCAATGAGAGATTACGAAAAGAAAATGAATCAAAAAAGAAAAACATTAGAAAACCGAGTAACGTTTCTAAAAGATTACTTAAAAGAACACATGAACATTTGTAAAGTTGCTAAATTTAGCAACCAAGAATTATCGATATCTATTAGAAAATCCCCTGTTAGTGTTATAATAGACGATATAGAAAAAGTTCCTGACAAATTTAAAGAGATAGCTTTTACTTTCAGCATTGATAAAGCAGGAATAAAAAAAGCATTTAAAGACGGGGATAAAATAGACGGAATTCATTTAGAAGAATTTAATACAACTTTAGTTATAAAATAGTGAAAAATAAAATGGGAAAAATATCAGCGGAACAGTTAATAGAAAAATATAGGTCTGGGGAGCGAGACTTTAGATGTCTCAATCTTTATGGTCTTACCATGAAAGAAGAAAGTCCATACCTTTATCTAAAAGGGGCTAATCTAGAAGGAGCCAACCTATGTAAAGCTAATCTAGAAGGAGCCAATCTAGAAGGAGCTAACCTGGAAAGAGCCAACCTAGAAGGAGCTAACCTGGAAAGAGCCAACCTAGAAAGAGCAAATCTATGTAAAGCCAATCTAGAAGGAGCCAATCTAGAAGGAGCCAATCTATGTATGGCTGATCTTTTTGGTGCTGATTTGGAAAGAGCCAATCTATTTTGTGCTGATTTGGAAAGAGCTAGGTTTTATGGTGCCAATCTAGAAAGAGCTAACCTGGAAAGAGCCGATTTAGAAAAGACCGATTTAGAAAAGGCTAATCTATGCGGAGCTAATTTAGAAGAAGCTAATCTTTTTTGTGCCGATCTATGCGGGGCTACTTTACAAGGAACGAATTTATACGGAGCAGACTTAGAAGGAGCTATAATTTTGAAAAAATTTAAACTTACTAAAATATAGGAGAAAAAATATGTCAATTATAAATTTAGGATTCGATTTAAAAGATGTGCAAGGGAATTTCGATCCGTTGCCTCGAGATAAATATATTGCTTTCATTGCTAATATTGGTGTCGTGCCGTCTAAAGCAGGGCATCAAATGGTAAAAATAGAATTTGTTATCGCAGAAGGCAACTATAGAGGAAGGAAGGTCTTTGGAAATTATTGTATTAATCATCCGTCAGATACGCCAAAAAATATAGCAAGAGCAAGAATAAAAGATATTGCTAGAGCTATTGGACAATTTAAAGACGGAACTTCTTTTGATAAGATCAACACTAATGATTTTTTAAGAAAGAAACTTGAGTTAATGATAGAGCTACAAAAAGAGAATCCAAAATATAATGAAATAACAAATTATTCTCCGTTATCAAGCCATGGCAATCAAATTAATTTTTGTGCTGAATCACAGGTAAAAGTTAAAACAGATGAAAAAACTAGTGGATCTATAGACGCTATAGACGCAAGTTTTGATGATATTCCATTTTAAGGAGGAAAAGAAATGATAACACCAAGCACAATTTATTGGATAACAAGATTAGATTATTTTAAAGATATGGCGAATGTTTGTGGGTTTATATTTTTTGCTGTTTTGATAGTCTGTTTAATACATTTAGTGGCTTCAGATATTTCTTTAACAAAAAAACAAGAAAAATTGGTCGGTAAAATAGCATTAATTTCTTTTGTTTTTCTTTTCTTGTTTGTTGCGGCTAATATCTTTACTCCCTCAACAAAAGAAGCAGCAGCAATGTATGCTATTCCTAAAATAGCTAATAATGAGAGCGTGCAACAAATCCCACCCGCCTTAATTAAGATATTAGATAAGTGGGGAGATAAGGAGTAGAAGAAATGACTATAACATCTATATTTTACTGGCTTTGGGGGTTTATGTGTATTAGCTGGATGTTAATCACATTAGTAAAATTTATTTTCTCAGATGCAGGAACATTGGCTGAATGTATAAAGTATGCATTTATTTCTACTGGACCAATATTATTTACAGTAATAATAGCGGTTTTTTTCATAGCTTTACATTAAAGGAGAGACAATGGGAATCAATCCGAATCAGCTAAAGAAATATATAATTATTCCAACGCTGGAAAAGTTTAACTTATGTTCTGATTCAGCAGTAAATTTAATTTTGGGGACAGCTGCTGTTGAATCAGACATGGGTTATTTCTTGAAACAAAACAATGGAACAGCTATTGGCATATACCAAATGGAGCAAGCTACACACCACGACATTTGGATAAATTATTTAACGTATCATCCTGCCCCAGTAGATATAATGATTGAATATTTAGGATCTAGCAATCTTGTTTTTGCTTCAGCTAATCAACTAATATCAAACTTAAATCACGCAACAATAATGACAAGAATACATTATTTAAGGGTTCCTGAGAAACTACCAGAGGCAAATGATGTTGAAGGATTAGCTAGATATTGGAAGAAATATTATAATACTTCAGCAGGAAAAGGAACAGAAAAAGATTTTATGTTAAAATATCAAATGTATGTAGATTAAAGGAGAAGTGAAAATGAATGAACATTGTGAAAATTGTAAATGGTGCACGTGGGATGATTATCTTAGTTCAGAGTATGTTGATCAAATACATAAGGGAAATGCTGTACAATACCCATTCAAGCAAAGATGCTCTTGCAGAGTTTCAGATCCAAAACCTTACGTTTATGATCTAGTAATGAATTCCGATTGTAAGCAAGACGACAAAATAAAAGGAACAGAATTTACTTATGACAACTCTTTTATGAAAATCATAAGAAATTATCCGTTAATTAGCCCACATGATTTATGTTGTGGAAAATTTGAACAGAGAGAAAAAACGGAATCTGAGGAAAAGGAAGAATTGCTAAATAAATCTTTCAGACATTTAAAAACATTAAATCGGCCATATATGCGAGTAGGAAGTCAGCTTGAAGATCATGGA
>Ga0233415_10000125_pt1 | contig 36378 bp, 47 predicted proteins | sample Na_anoxic_12_MG_FD_188631 | JGI IMG/M metagenome (GOLD analysis project Ga0233415, IMG submission 188631) | Seawater microbial communities from Saanich Inlet, British Columbia, Canada - Na_anoxic_12_MG | ecosystem: Environmental > Aquatic > Marine > Inlet | place: Canada: British Columbia...
CTACCATTGTGTTCTATCTCTATAGTGCGAGGAATTCCGTTCTTACCGAATAGATACTTCTTAGGAACGCCAATGTAGAGGTTGTAGTTCTCCTCACCAATCTTCCATCCGTTGTAAGTTGTTTTAGCGTGATAGGTAAACATATTCTCTCCTTTATCTAAGTATACCCATACTGTTTACAATGTGTCAATACTATGTTTACTTCTCCACGCACGTAGTATGCCTAAAGTAAGCCTTTGGCTATTCCTGGCTAGTCTCCCTTCCTTGTCCTTACCTTTCCTGTATTCCTTTCTTCCTAGGCGAGCAAGCTCGTTTTTTTTTAACTTGCTTACTCTTTCGCCTGAGGTCTCTTAAGAGTTCAATCGTTTCCAAGCCTATCAATCATGTGTTTCGGGAGTTGCTTCTGGGAATCTCTTGCGAGATCGGGTTTTCATTCCCTGGTGTGCAACCAACCACTCCTGCCTACTACTTAATACTGTCTATATTGCTTTTCTAGTTCTTCTGATTCTTCTTCTGGTAAGTCAAATTCAAATCCGTTATCCAATAAAAAAACCACACGTTCTTCGTGTGATACATCTTTAATTCTTTTCTGGAAACCCTCATCTTCTGAAAGACTAAGGCACATCTCTAAACAGTCTTCAATGTTTTCTTCTCTTGTTTTCATAAAAAAACCTCTCGGGGATGGTGTCGTGTCGTATTACCAAAACTACAACACCCCTAAGAGGTCTGAATGGTAATACATTATATCCCAATAGTTTTTAACTATCAAATTAACAATAGCACCTAATTAATTATCGTGTCAATAGACAAACTATACCAATTTCTTTTCCTTTAACTTACATGGAGTACAAACTCTTGATATAGGATTCCTATAATCTGTAAACGCAAAAGAGTTAAAGGTTTCATGTGGTCCGTCTAACTCAATCCACATTTGGAATTTAATCTTACACTTTGGGCACCCATAACTCTTGCGTTGGTTTTTCATCTTAGTAATGGACTATCCTTTTTAATGTAGGTAACTCCATCTGCTTTATCACTCTCTATTATATAGTCATCTTCGTTTTCGCCAACAATCATCGCTTGGATCCAAACACTTCCGTACCAAATCATTTCTGTTGGTATCGGAGTGCTATAGATCTCATCCTTACTATGCCAGCAAGAGTCTCTTCCACTCTTACCCTCACAGACTGGACTGTCATCGTCTATCATCCCACATGAAGGGGGACAATATTCTTTCATTTCTTCAGTGCTGCTCTAACACCCTCGTTCTTTAGCTCTTTCTCAATGATGTAGATTACATAGTTCACCGCAGGGGCGAACACTACAGCCAGTTCAGGCTTTTCAGTGATGAAAGCAACAAATAGTCCTAGACCACCAGAGACTACTAAGTAGCCGATGATCTTTAGGTGCTTTTTAGCAACGTCAGAAAGTTGAAGTTTCTTTTTTGCCATGTTACTCCTTATTAAATATACTTTTTATCTTGGCTACAAGCTCTTTAAATAGGTTGAAATCGGCTTTCTCAGCATTGCCTGCGTCAATGTCACTCTCTAAGTTGTTAAGACGGGTGTTAAGTTTATCAATTATGCTTTTAAGCTCGTCAATCTCCGTTGTCCACTCAGTTTCCTTTTTAGCAAACTCAGCCTCTTTCTTAGCAATAGTCTTATTAGCGTCTTTTAACTGATCTTCTACTGTTAGTAATCTCTCAACAGAGCTAATAATGTCTGTTTGATCGCTTGCAGCAGGTAGATAAAGTTTTTTAGCAAGGTCTTCCTTAAACTTCTGAATCTCTTTCTTACGAAGTTCAGCCTGTGCATAGTTCTCAGCACTCTCTGCTTTAAGTCGTTCAATCTCTTCTCTGAGTCCCTGGTTCTTCTCTCTTTCGCTTTTTAGGAAGCTGAGCTCTTTGTCCCAGACTTCCATCCCCTCCTTTTCGGTTTTTACTCCCATGTGTTCTAGTAATTTTGTTGGCATAGTTTCATTCGTACTTTGTATTGGGCGTAGCACCCCATAGACGTTCTTATAGCTATGGTTGACTATCTCACAGTAGGATACTCTAGACCAGTTTTGGTCAAAGCTCTTGAAGTACTGTGTCCCTGTATTCTCGCCAGTGCAGATGGCTATGTGTCCAAAGCCACCCCCTGCGTTAAAGTTCCAGATCATCACATCGCCTTCCTGCGGGGTGAAGTCTGATGTATTTGATACTTTGGTAAAATTTTCTTTAAGTACAGAATCGCTTTCAAAGTTAGTCCAGAAGTTTGCTGCACCCCAAACCCCTGCTGGTTGGTCAATCTCTAGAACCTCATCGCAGTAGTAGCGGAAAAGATCCACACACTGACCACCATAATAGTTATCCCAGTCGGCGTTCTTACCGATCCACTTATCTATGAATTGTTGTAGGTTCATTCAGCTAACCCCCAAACGAAGAGTGCTCCTCCAACTCCCATTAGTATTACTAAGAGAGCTATTACTACTAAAGTTGTATGAATAACATTTAGTTTATCGTGAAGCTGGCTTTCTTTATGAGCTTCAAGAGTAGCTTGTTTAAGAAGTTCTGCTAGTTTTTTGTCTGGGTTAAAGGATGAAATCAAAATCTTCAATTCGTTAATAGTAGCCTCAAACTCGTTGAGTAACTCTTTTTCTTTCATAGAAAACTCTGAATTAATACTCCGATTATACCAGAACCAACAGTTGCTCCTATTGTAATCATTAGACCGAGTCTAAGGTTGTTCTTGGTAATAGAGTTCTGGATATGAGGTAGATGATTCTCTAGGATTTGGTCTACCTTAGTATCAATGGCATTAACTGTTTTAGTAATATGACGATAGTCAGCTTCTAAAGTAGTAATGCGATTTCTATTCTCCCAAATTAGAGAAGTCTCCTTAAGATCTTTTTTTGAGTCTGACACGTCTCCCTTTCTTTCTAGATAAAGAGAGTTTTCTCTTTGGATTCCTTTTTAGTTTAAGTTTTCTCTTTGGCATCTTATCTCCTCAGTTTAATTATTGCTGCTTCTACTTCTTGGTTAATAATTCCGTATTTCTTATATAGCTCTAATAACTCTTTCTTTTTCTTGGTACTCTGTATGCCAGCCAATCTATCTATGATCTTTTGTGCCCTCACCTCGTCTGAGAAAAGAATCATCTGTCTATCAGAAACACCCATTCCATCTTTTTTCAGATCCTTGATCTTGTTTAGTGTACTAATCACTGATGGGTCGTCGTATCCCCTATCTACAAACTCTTGCAACTTAGAAGCTCTGGCATCCACATCATCTTTACTAATATTGTTTATTTCCCTAAACATAGTTTCGGCAGAATAGAAAGTAGCCTCGCGTGGGTACTGCTTCTTAATCTCATCAAAGCTTTGGGTTTTAATTTGATTCCCGATCTTAGTTGATTGATCCTCCTCTTTAGACTTCATTACAGTCTCAAAGTAGAACTTAGCCGTCTCTGGTTTATCTAATTTTGCTTTTAATGTTGCTGTTTGTTTATCACTTAAAGAAGGAAATCCAGCATTAACCCAAGCTCTTGCCTCTGGGCTAGAGTACTGACCAAATAGAACCGCCTTAATCTTGCCACCAGTAGTTGTTGGGGCTATAAACCTAGCTCTACCACTTGGTGTCTGTGAGAATCCTCGCTGTAGTAATTGTGACCCCTGTATTGTTTTCCTAGCTTGAGTTCCACCAGGAATGAAAGGAACCAATGATTTACCAGCTCTCTTAAGTCTTTCTTCTGGGGAAAGTTCCTCTCCGTATTTACCAGGAGTTCCAAGAGCTGCTTTAGTTATTTCAATGGGTGCTTGTAGTGTGGGTGGTGCTCCAATCCTAAACGATGGGATCATATCCTTGAAGTCCATCCCTATCGCTTGTCCAACGGTTCCTATTAAAGCGATGTTAGCTAAGATGTACCTGGTTAAACCAGCAAAGTCTTTCTTAGAAATCTTTTCTCCTAAGAACTCTGATTGTTTGAGTGAGAATGATTGGAACTGAGTAAGCAGTTTTGAGATGTCTGATTGTAGAGCTACTGGAGTATCAATAGAGCCAAACGTGAACTGTGTATCTCTAACAACTTTTAAGCCCTGCTCTACAGCCTCTTGCTCACTTGCACCTTTAGCTAATGTTTTGGCTTTAGCTCCATAGTATGCAGATCCTCGGTTAATCTTTTCTCCTAAATCAAAGAATGAGAATAGAACCTTGTCAAACTTTTGTAGTGCTTGTTTACCAGACGATAAGGTTCTATCTTGAATTATGTCCTGACCCAACACTCCTTTGTCTTCTAACTCACCCACCCCCTTAGTCAACAAATCATAATAGCCCTTAATCGTGTATTTCTCTCCGAGAACAGAGTATGTGTTAGCTCCCTGAGTTAAGTTCTTCAACGCTGTTCCTGGGTTGAGTCCGAGGGTTCCACGATACACCCACTGTCTACCAGCTCTTGTAAACTTAGCTGTTGGTCTTTGACCAAACCTATATCCAACTCCAGGTAGTTGTTTAATGGTGTTGTCTACTAAGTTGTCAATCTTAGTTGGTCTTAGGTTAATTCTATCTATATAGCTCTTAATATAATCATACTGTGAGCCCTCTAAGTTCTTTGAAGCAGCCTTAACTTGTTTAAGTGCTGGATCCATATTCACCTTACGCACCCCACGCTTAACATAGGCATCTAGGGCTCTCCATGTATCTTCTACATAGCCCCTCTTACCAAGCCTCTGTTGAGTGAACGGATCATAAACTGAGCCAGGAATCTTGTCAGAGATAATCCTTGCTAAATCAGGATCAAACTCCTTTTGAATGAATCCCTCTTCAAAAATGTGCGTGATGTAGTTAGTAATTCGTTTTTCTTTTGGAAGGTCTAATCTATCAGCCCACTTAGCTAAGTATCCTTGAACTTCTTTGGCTACTTTAAGCTCTTGCTTTGTTAACTCTATCCCTTGACCATCTAGGTATTGGAATATTCTTTGACTACTCTCTTTGGGAACCTGTTGGCTCCACTTAGTAATTCTGTCAATCTCTACTGGAAGTTCTTTAAGATAAGCATTATAGCTTTTACGAAGTACCTTAGCCTCTTCTTTAAGACCAATCTTATTTAACACCCTATCTGGTGTTCTAAGGTAGTCAAGTAAACCAACCTTTTCTTTAACGTCAATCGGCTGTTGTGATACAATCTCATTTAATGATTTGGATCCTGGCACCGCTGATTGTTTTAGGTTCGCTTCTTGTAATGGGGATTTGGTTTTTATTTGGTCTGGTGTTCCTAAAGTGGCTGCAAAATCATCCTGAGGAATCTTCTGAGCAGGGAGCTTTGCTTTTGGTGCTAGTGTTGGTAGTTTTACTTTTCCTTTAACCTCAGCTTCATCGCCTAACCTAGCAAAACCACCCTCTGGTCCCAACCTAGATTTAGCTTTAGTTCTTAACTCCATTCCCCGACCATCTGCTTTTGGGACTAACACTTTTTGTTTAGGATCATATTTCTCGCCAGTAGCACTTTCAAAAAACTTTGTCTGTGCATCTTTAACCTTCTTGCTTGCCTTAACCCACTGTTTACTAACGGGGTCAATCATCCTTCCAGCTTTATTGTAGATAAATCCATCTTTATCAACCTTAATGTCGCCTCTCTTTAAATCACCTAACGCCTCAAATCCAGCCCCCAACAGCAGTGATTGTAGTGCTTCACCAGCACCAGTCCCTCTTCTCTCAACAAGTTTGTTGTAAGAAACATCCTCTAATACATTTAGTCCACCCTGTATAGCCATTCTTCCTGGTAAAGTACCAGCTTTAGAGACCAATGGGTTTATAAGCGAGGATGTAAGTCTATTTAAACCCGCAAACTTAATTGAACCAAATGCAGACTGTCCCGTTCTAGACAGGGGTTTTCTTCCAGAGATCACATTACCAATAGTGTTAAGACCAACATTTAAACCCATGCCTGTTCTTAGTGCTGGAGCACCAGCTATAGGTGCGGCTCCATAAAGAGCTCCTCTTAACATTGATGATGGGGCTGCTTGTTGAGCTTGAGTTTGTTGTTCTCTAAACCTATTAATAGTGTTCTGAGATCTTTGTTTATAACGATTAGCCAGTGCTGTGCTTCCCCTTCTACGAGCATAGTCTTCCATGAGTCTGTCTGTTTGTAGGTCTTTTTTAATTCTTCCAGCTTCAAATGGAGCCATTAGTATTTGATTAAATGGTCTTCCAATATCTTGACCAGTCTTAACAGCACTCCTACCAAAATCCGCAACCTCTCTACCAACTCCAGAAGCAACTCTCTTAAAAGGTTCGTTAAACTGAGCCCTCCTCTGTGAAGCACCACTAAAAGATTTTCGTGTTTGCGGAGAGATAAACTGGAATCCAGCCTTCTCCTTATCACGATCCAGCTTTCCAGCTAGTGTTCTGATCCTGTCAAATAGACCCATTTACCTCCTATGATCCAGTTATAATATTGCCCTTTTCATCAATTCTTAATCCAGTATTTGTTTGTCCTACAGTACCAGATATTTGTCCTACTCTACCCTCTTCTTTTAATAGATCATTAATAGTGGAGCCCCGCTTATCAAATGGAATGTTTCCAGCCTGTCCTGATTGAATTACTCCGCTTTCTACGAGGTCATTGATTCCACCCACATCAATATATGATTTTGTATCAACGCTATATTTCTCTTGAGCCTTAGCCCTTAGTTGGTCTAGTTCGTTAGCAGCAGCAGTAGCACCCTGGTAGAGTTGTTGCATGAACTGAGTGTTTCTAGCATTAACATCTGCTAAGGTTTGTTGATACTGTTGTAAGGTTTCAATTCTCTCTCTGCCTTTTTCAGTCTCTAGACGACCCCTCTCTGCTCCAACAGCAGCTATTGCCCGATCTAACTCAGACCTCAGATTAAGTTTCTGAGTTTGTAGCCATTGATCTGCTTGGGCTGTAAGATCTGTAACCTTTGTCCTTAGCTCGTTTTCAGCCTGACCTATCTTAGCCATAGTGTTCTGCAAGGACTGTTGAAAGCCCGCTATATTTCTAGTAGCTTGACTACCCAACTGTTCAGACACAAACCTTCCAGTACCAGTAGTACCCCCATATCGGGCTTGAATACCCTGCATGAGTTCTGCTGCCTGTCTGCGTGCTGCAGATACTGCTCCTTCAGTTTGTTGTTGAGCTTCTCCTCTTTGTTCACCAAACCTCGCCAACCTTGATGCTTGTTCTGATTGCAGTCCTGCTTTTTGTGTTGCACTAGAACCCTCTGCTTCTGAAACACCAGTTTCAAAGGCTGATTGAGAAGCAATGTCTTGCTGGTTTAAAGCCTCAAATGCTGGTGCAAACATTGCATCATAGTCAATTTGTGGCTCTTGTGGTGCTCCCTCTAACAGTCTCATTTCCTCTAGTTGTGATGGGTTTAAGTAACCCATTTTCCTAAGCATTTCCAGCCTGGTATCACCTCCGCCACCTCCTCCTCCACTAGTATCGCCAGTTGGTGCTGGCGGTGGTGTGTTTTGTGTAATTTGATTTAAAGATCCAGTTGTTCCTCCTAAAATAGATGGATCACGAGACTCTGGCTGATATCCAGCAGAAGTAGGCTCTCCAGTATAAAACGCCTGTGTCCGAGACTCATTAGTCGGACCACCAGCAACCCACTCTGAAAACCCAGTGTCTCTTGCTCCAGGTGCAATAAGCATACTTGCAGCCTCTATTGCATTTCCTGCTCCTTGTCTTATTTGATCCCAAAATGATGACATAATTATCTCCTTTTTTTAAGTAACTTTTTTAGTTTTTTGATTAGTTTTTTCATATATTCCTTTTTAATTTTCTTATATTTAATTCAATTTATAAGTTAAATCTGCAAGAACATTATCTGTACTAGCCCAAGTCCAGGGGTTTTGATAATCAATCTCTGTGGCTGAACCATATTCATAAATATTAAAACCTGTTGACGAATTATCTACTGGAGCTCCAATTTCCCTACTAGTTCCAGCATCTCTCATGTGAGCTATTCCTATAACTTGACCCGCTACAACAGCTTCATTAGTAACTGGTAAACTAAAAGAAAAAGTACCACTTCCGAAATTAGTTGTTGATCCAAAACTAATTCCAATAATTGCGTGAACAGTTCTACCATTTATAGAAAAATAACTTGTTTGAGTTAAATTTCCAGCATCAACACCTGTTCCACTAAATACACAAGTGTAATTAAAATAACTAGGAAACCCTATTGGGCTTGTAGCATGAGAGTAATAATTGGCTGTGATGGCTGCATTAGCAACTGTGTAATCTGTTCCACCTGTAACTGTCAAAACCGTATCAGCAATACTTGTTACATAGAAATACTTAACCGTGGTCTGAGTAAGTTTAATCTTATCACCTTTAGCATATTTAGCTGCTGCTCCAGATGGAACGGTAATTGTAGTAGCAGAGGCATAAGTCCAAGTTTCATTAGCACTTATCCAACCATCATAATTAACAAGTGTTCCAATATTTGCAGTTGTAATAGTCGCACTAGAAATAAAACCACTATTTATATTTGCAGTTGTAATAGTCGCACTAGAAATAATCGTATGAGTCCCATCAGTGTCATGCTCTGCGTTGATTGCATCTCGTTGATCATTCCACATTCCTACTGTTAGTACAGGTTCTACTAAAGCTCCGTCGCTGTGAGATCTAGCTGTTGAGCTATCATCACCCCTGGTAACTCCAGTCAAATCACTTCCAGAAATTCCTGTATAACTAATTTCCTCTCTTAGAGTAGGAGTATCATTTCCATTAGAATCTTGTCTATCTATTACAAGATACCCTGGAGATTGAAGTCCTGTTACTGAGTTAAGTGTAAACGTATCTACACTATCGTTAATTGCTCCGTTCAACGAAGTTGAACTAAAGTTTGATGTGGGAGCTTTAAATAAACCTGCTGACATAATTAAACCCTTTCACTTGCTGGCAAGAAACCTAAACCAAGAGGTCTTGCCCTACTATTTAATGATAAAAATTCATAATTATCGTTCCTATTATTAGTGGTGATAATTACTTGCATATTTCTTGCTACTTTATTTAGTTTGGTGTGTCGGTAAATTTCAGTAATATCAGTTGCTCCACCCGTCTCAGGTGAATCAGCCCATTGAGTATTACCCCAAAGAAAAGATCCCCATCCTGCAGAACCTGCGGTTGGACTAATTGCAAACGATTTAGCTGTTGTTACCTGCCCATTTCTTTCCTGTAATCTAATATCTAAATTAACTGTTCCTTGTACGTTTCTAAATAACGTGAATATCTCTTTTATGTTCTTAAACCTCGCCCAATCCCCAAAATCGGCTTTTTGTGTTCTTAGACTTGTGGCGATAGCTGTTCCATTATCATCTCCATAGGCATCGTCATATTTAATTACATAAGCTGAATCATCTGATCCATAAAGTAAGTGTTCATCACCAGAAGAATCATAATAAATATGAAAAATATTAGCATCTTTAGTCCAGGGACCCATCCATGCTAAACGTTCACGATCATAAACCATTGTTTTATTTTTACCTGGGAAAGAAATCCCATACTTAGAATCTTTATAAAAAGCTACTGCATTCTTCTTTTGTGTAATAGTTAAATTATCAAAGAATGGTCTAATCTTAGCTGAAATTTCATTAGTTCTTAAAACATCAAAGAAATTAGGTTCTCTTCCCAACGCATAAACTCCTTTACGAGTTAAGAAGAAGACATCATTTTCTACTGCTACGATTGACCGAGGTGCAATACACCCATGAGAAGCGGTAATCAGTTTCGCTGTTGGTTGTGTAATTGTAAAATTGCCAGCAGCTTGTTGAGCTAAGGTAACTTGCCAAATAGATCTCTCTTTAAAGACGATAATCTTATTCTCAAACACTCCAAGTCCTGTGATGTCATCACCAGAATCTTGTTCAATGTTAATACTATTACCACCATAGGAGATGTCTGTTTTTTCATGTCCAGTTGGTGCTTTTCCTGAAATAACTACCTTAGAGGGATCATTGACAATCCCCGCATAAATTAACCTGTCTTCAAACCTAACCACAAACTTAGCATTAACTCCACCAGTTGTATCTGCTGTCTGAGGATAACCAAACTCACTTTGTACTGCTGTACCATCATCAACTAAGGTAGTGGCAGTTGCATCAGCCCATTTCAGCCATCTCTCATCACCAGCTTTACGCCCATAAATGTTATATCCAGCAAGAACTCCAGACACCGCCGAGACTGCTGTCCAACTTAACTGAATAGATCCAAATGACGGGTCTGAGGGTTGATTGGCAAGAATAAAAGGATCAGAAGCTAGGGTCTCTCCAACAGTGTTAATTGCTGAAATCCTGTAAGACATGGTGTGAGTACCAGACACCCCTGAAATGCCTGTAGCAAATAGGTCTGCAGGAATAGCAATCGTTGGATTTGAATATAGGGTTGGATTAGAGTATTTTGTTACTTCCCTTTCTCCATTAACGATAAAAATATCATCATTTAATTGAGCCATGTAGGCGTTATATCCAGAAGCCCATGAAGCACCAGTGACTATTGAGTAACTAGCGTTTGACTTGGTAGTTAAAACCCCCTGGTCTGTGATAGCCAAGAGTTGATTGGTTCCATCCTTCTGATATAAGCCTTGTATTCCTCGTACTGAACCTGTAGCAGCAGACAAAAAGTAATTAGCAGTACCCCACCTCTTAGTGGGGACTCCCTTACCTACTAAACGCAAATTATCTGCTTGCACAAGCTCACTATCATCTACTTCGTTTTCTTTTAGAAGTAGGTTTAATCCCTTACGGAAATTGTCCCAAGAAAGGTTCTTATCTTTAGCTGGTTTGAAGTCTGGTAGTTTTGTATTTAATTGAGCCATCTATTTCCCCCACCTGAAGCCAAAGCTTCTCTCGTCGGTTGTCCTAACCCGACGATCATAAGCAGCTTCCGATGGAGTAAACTCAAATTCAAGCATATTCTGTAAAATCAAATTAGCTTCCACCTTTGCTGCCTGGAATCTAGCATCTTCTTGTGATTCCCACACATCAGCAATTACTCCCTGAATAAGATATTCTGGGTTCGGGCAAACCACTACGTTTGCGGGAGAAGCGTGAGATGTGGGCGTTGAAAAGTAGAGAACCTTAATTGAAGCACCACTTGCAAGTAGTCCGCTAGTTGTAGATGGATTAACCACCATGTTGTATCCCAAGAGGGGATTACCTAGAATCTTTACATACTTGTCTGAAGTGCTGAAATTACCCTCGTCTTGAGGTCTTATCTCTGTAAACTGTGCAGTGTTAGATCCGTCATAAGTTATCTTTGGATAAACAGCCAAAGATCTAAAATCGGCAGGCAGAGAGATAGATGTGTTGCCAGTACTGGTAGAAGCGATTGAATTATACTCCCTTGTAAGAGCATCCCACTTCCCCGTCTCAGCCCACATCCTCTCTCTGCGATTGATGTAATTTAATCTCAAAGAATAATCAGAGGTAGAAATATTATCAGTATCTTGATCCTGATCTACTACTCCGGCTATTCGTGATTGAATGTTATCAATTGTTACTGCCATAAATTCCTTTTTTTAACCACCAACTGCGGTACCTGTTACAGCCGCATCTGGGTAGATTGGAATCCATCCGAATGTTCCATCAGCAACTACTACCCTAATTCCATAAGTTCCTGCTGCACCACCTGTGGTTGCAAGAATAGTTGCAAGTCCTTTAGCAGCATCAGTGCTGAAGGTCATACTGGCACCACTTGCTACTGAAGCACCTCTAATATCAACTGCGGTTACTGTTGCATTAGCTGCAAGAATAGCCCCATCTAAGTCAATGGTTGAAGTTTGTAGTGTGGTAGCAACAAAAGCTCCTGCTGCAATATTTGCGTCAGCAATAGTGGCACCAGAAGACACCATTAAGTTGTCTACTGTAAGCCCTGGTCCAGTTGAGCTGTTGCTAATATCTAGCACTGGAGTTGCTTCATTACCGATTACGTTTGCACCTGTATCGGCGTCTAGGTTTAAGACTGTTTTAAGAGCCATTTCTCCTCCTTATTAATTATTACAACGCGTCAATCGCGTCATTGTATATTTTTTCGTATGTTTGTCCTGTGTCACCAATCTTTCCTTTAATCTCACTTCTGCGGTTAGTTCCAAACGCTGCCATGTTCTGATCTGAAAGATAAATAGAAGTATCTGAGTTAGCAGCCTGTAAAACTGTAACCTTCTTCTCGTTTGACCTAGTTTCTGTTGAATAATCCACCATATATAAAAAAAGAGACCCACTGTTATTAGCGGATCTCTGCCTTTTCTGCTAGAAATCTTTATTATTTAATTATAGGTAAGCTACTTACTCTTGTCAAGCTATTCATAAACTATCGTGACCGCTGCACTATTAGCTATTGTTAGTCTTAATCCATCATTGACATAGCTTCCCTTCTATTTATTCATAAATTACTAAAACATTACACACATCAACAGAAACCTTTATTGCTAAACCATTACTAAATGGTAAACCAAAGAGGTCTACTGGAAGTGGAGCATAATCTGTTTTAGCTTTTATTCCACCACTTGACCAAAGCAATGTATCTGCATCTGAAGTTCCGTCATAAAAATCAATCTCAGTATCATCTGCTACACCACTAATAACAATCCCCTTTACCACTCCTGCTCCATATTTACAAATTGTGGTGTTGGCATCTCCAATGATAAACTTACTTGTTTGGTTAGTAGTTAGCTCACCCTCTCTTGCTATATACATACCGACTGATTCAAAAGAAACATCAGTTGCACCAGAAGTATTAAGGTTTTCAATGGTAATAGGTAGAGTCATAAAGTATGACTGATGAGCTCCTGCTTTTTTATGCAGTAGTTCACCGTTTACATAGAAGAAAACAGCTAGTGGGGTATATTCTATTGAAAGTTTGTAGTATGTATCTGCTGTTGGTGTCCAAATAGCACCCATGTTTCCATTAAAAGAACCACTAGCAACTGAACTAACTGTTCCTTCATTGGCTCTTGAGTTCACACTAAATGTAGCGTTACTTAATTCAAAATAGAAACCATCAACAGGTGTGTTGACATCAGCGGTCGTGGTATAAGCTCCAACTCGTCTAATGTTGTTTTCTGTATATGCTGTCTTAAAGTTAAACCCACCTTCAAACATCATAGCTGAACCAGCGACAAACCTTGCTTTTCTTACACTTGTATATTTAGCTGAACTTGCTGCTGTGGTAGTAACGGCATTAGTGTGCAAATCTATCTCTCCACCTACTTGAGTAATTGAACCACTAAGCAAACTTCCATCTGTCCAAAAGTTAGGGTCTAAGGTTACTCCATCAAAGTTAGTACCTACCATTCTGTAAACAGGGCTTACTGCTTGTTCATTGGTTGGGTTTATCCAAGCGTGCCTCTCTGAATTATGTCTACCAGTTAAAGTTGTTTCTGTCTTTAATCTAGCGTCATCACTTAATGAACTTGGTAGAGGTGTAGCAATAGGGCATAAAACTCCCTGTAGTCTGAATGCTGTAGTAGCAATAGTTCCTTCATTTGTAACTCTAATTCTCCAGTATGATTGAGTAGCTTGGACTGTTTCTCCTTGACCACCTTTTGAGGCGATGTAATCATAGTGATAGCTTATATCCCAATTTGTTCCATCAGGACTTTGCTCAATATAAACTGTGCAGTTTTGGGTTGTATATAGACTCCACTGCAAGCCTACTACTCCGAGTGTAGATGTTTTTGTACCCTCAAATGTTGCTCCAGAAGCTAGGTTGGTTGTGCTTGAGTTGTTTGGGTCTGCCGTTACGTTTTGAGTTACGCTGATTGTCTCAAAGTTAACTACATTTCCAGACGAGTCTACGTTAAACACCTTCTTACCAGGAACACCGCTTATGTGTGCGTGTTCTTCTAGATCTAGTTGTGGTTGTACGTTTCCTTTGTGGTCTATCATAGAATTAGGTTCTCCTTCTTCATCTGGAGCTCTGATTGTTTGGTATCTAGATTACTGTACATAACTAATTTTCTTAAAAGACCAGGACCTTTCTCTGTTGATCCCATCATTCTTGCTGTTTCCATAATATGTTTTACTACCTTTGGTCCACCTGGCTCACCTGTAAAGTTTTTAGCCCATGCATATATCTTCTCCGCGTTCTCACCATCTCCATCAAATCCATGTTCAAATCCTAGTATGACTGCAAGTTCTTGTAAGTCTTGCATCTCGTTGATAGGCTTCTCATTACTACTCTGCTCTCGCTTATCTATACGAGGTTCTTCCTTGACTTCCTTATCTACTGCTTCCTCTATTGGTACTCTGTCTGTCATTATTCTGTTCTTTTGAACATATAAGTTACAATATAAGGTTGTAAATTATTATGTGCTGTACCACTTCCAGTATTTTGATTAGTGGCAGTTTTATTAGCAGTTCCACCACTATCTCCGGTATAACCACTTCCATCATTTCCATAACGCATTGTGTTTGTAGTAGAACCCATATTAGTACCAGGATTTGATACTGTTACATTTTGATAAATAGTTCCCCTAGTATGATTATGAGCATCCTGAATATGAGTATGCTCTGCCAACTCAGCAGTAGATAAAGCGTGCGTTTTTTCTCCACCAGTTTCTTCAGAAACATCAAAATCAGCATCTCCAGAGTCTAAACTGACAAGAGTTTTTCCTGCTCCAAATGTTGCCCAAGTTCCAAAACCAAATAAAGTACCTGGATTAGTAGATGCGGTAGAAATGTAAATAGAACCTATTGGATAAACTTTTTTTAGAATAGCTGTAACAGATTTTGTTATTGTATTACTTCCCATATATTACCTTTATGTATAATAAACAAATCTAACACCTTCACCATCTTCAGTGGAATCAATGTAGATATCTGATAGATTATCAATTTCAAGAGAATAAGTATCACCAGCATATAGAATTACTCCTGTGCCAGTCGCTTCAGTTGCATCTACTCCAGTAAATCCTACTGCTATCAATCCTGTATTGTCTGTTTGTGCCTGAATATCTACCTTCTTACAAGCTGTTGATCCAGCTAAAGCCTCATCTGTTCCTGCTGTAGTGACTGTTTTAACTCCGTCTCCACCACCAGTTACATCATGTCCCACCCTACCGATAGCTGCTGTTCCTGTATCTAGGGTGATGGTTCCAGAATCAATAGTTACATTACCCTTCAATGCGATTGGATTTGTCACATCGGTAACTGCTGTGACTGTAGTAATAACACCACTATCTATGGTGACGTTGCCTTTAGTAGCAACAGCATTAGTAATGTCTGTCACTGAGGTAATTACACCGCTATCTATAGTTACATTACCTACTAATGAAGTTGGTTGTGTGGTTTGCCAGAACGTGCCTGATACTGGTTGAGTTACCCCAGACCCATCTACTGTTAAGGCAACTCCTCCATCTTCAACAGTTACGTTTCCTGAAAATGAAGTAACCCATGGGGTAGTCCCTTGCTCTACTGTTACATTTGCATTTGTTACAGCTTGAGTATTTACTATTGCATATATTGTGGCGGTTGATTTAACGATGCTGATGTTTTTGGCGTTGGCATTACCATCGTGTTCAACCCTGTCATATCCGTCTTTTGCTAATCCCATTTTATCTCCTCTGATTTTGGCTTAGTGGTTACATCTTTAACTTTGATGTTAGCCTCTTTTTGTAATTTTGATGTTTCTACTTGTTGTTTAGATGATTCTTTTAGTTTGGTGTCTGCTAGAAGATCTGCGTCTTCGCTTATCTTTTGTTGTTTCTCTTTATCTCCATGCCACTTAGCTGCCTTCTCTGCTATCCTCTCCTGTCTTTCTAAAGCCTTCTTCTGGGCTTCACTCAGTTGTTCTTTGTGAGCTTCCTTTTGTTTTTTAATCCTAGTGCTGTCATCATCCAACCTAGCCCACTTGTATAGCTCAGTTACAAGCGTCTTTCCTTTAGTAGTTTGTCCAATGTCTCTTTTGAATTTAACTGCGGTTCTAAGGACATCTGTAAACTCATCACTACCCGACTTAGCTTTAGACCAGTTGTATAAATACATGACTTTCTTAGCCACGTCAAAGTCCTCACGAACATACTTATCTAACCCTAGAAAGTCAGCAAACCTATGAAAGCTAGGATCGTATAGAAAATTGTCCCCTAGAATGTCCATATATAAAAACAGCCCGATCAACTATGACCGAGCTTTTCCTTTTCAGATAAAGATCTTTGTAAGTATTTTAATACAGGATACGCCTTGCTGTCAATCATTTTCTTCTTATAATCCACCCACTGACCAATCATATTATTCTCGTCCCATCCCTCAGGTCTACCATGCTCTAGCGAGTAGGACTTAATCCCCTGGTCTATCTTGAAATCATATCCACCCACCATCTCAAGTCTTTCAAACACCCCCCTAGCATCAAACCCATAGCCCTCAAAGTCCATCTCCTCATCAAACCCTCCTACGTCATACATGGCTTGTTTAGGAATTGAGCATAGATTGGCTTCTATATCCCACGGAAAGCATTGATAGAAAGACCCTTGATCGTCTCTCTCTCTAGGATCTTGCCAGGTCTTAGCAGTCCAGGTGTCGTCTGTGTACTTATTGCCCACCGCAGTTATTAAAGTCTTAGGTTCTGATTGATAATGTAACCAAAACTTTTCTAAACAATCTGGATCTGCAAATGTATAGTCTTGCCAACTAACTAGCAGTTCACCCTTTGCTCTGCTAATTAAATCATTATATGCCCGATTAAGTCCCCATACTCCACCCTTATAACGCTTGTCATTAATTAACCACTCAAAGTCAGTAGTTGTTTGTCGTCTTAACGCCTTCTCTACAATCTCAAGTCCTTCTAGTCTTACACTTGGGGTGATGACACTTATCATACTCTCCTTATACATAATATATATTTTCTTCTAAGTTCTTTATGAGCCTGATACCTACATTGTCCATCAAAGATCTGATTAGAACGATCTATTACTATTGGAGGCATAGCTCCTCTTTTTAAAATCTTCTTATATTTTTCAACCTTATGTTTAAACAAATCATCTTGTTTATCCCAATGTTCACCTATTGGTTTAACATTATTTATCTCGTTTATTGGTATTTTTTCTATATTTATTTTTTCCATAATACAAAATTCTTTTTATAAATCATTCCACAATTTTTACAATAATGTAATTTCCCGTTAGGCATCCCTTGAGGAAAAGTAGAAATAGGACTACTTACTCCGTCTTTATAAATCAACAACTCATTACAAATTAAACATCTATGACCACTGTATTGAGCAATGTCTTTGTATGGAAAAACAAATTTACCACCAAATTTTCCTTTAACTTTACCAGTTCCTTTTCCTAAACTACGAAGTACCTTAACTCTTTTCTTTCCAAGAAACTTATACAGTGCTAGTCTATGTGTTCCATCTCTGAGGTTGTTCTTTTCATCAAGTACAAGCGGTGGGAGTATTACTCCACTCTTCATTAACTCAAGATAAACCTCCATTTTTTTATTTGGTGGCTTATTAACTTTTGATAGTTCATACTTAGCACTAAACAATGCAGTATCTTTAATCTCATCTATGGAGAGAGAAATAACTTCCCAATCTCTATCCTCTCCTTTGATTGATTTAATAAAGTTTTTCATTAGAATCCATTATAATAATCTGCTACCATTTGTTCTGGATACTTTTTATTCCATATATCTTCTGGATATTCTCCAAATTCTCTTTTAAACTTTTCCCTATTATCATCTATTTTAAACTGAGGAACTTTAGATAATGTCCAAGATCCCCAGTGTTGATAAGCCGATTTATTGGTATATGCGGTTATCCATCCGTTTAGATGTCTTACTTGATGCCAAAATTTCCAATCGTCATAACCACCCATGCCATAGTTAAGATCATAATTCCCCTCTGGTAAAGCCTCACGCTTAATTAAGAAGAATGATGAAGTACACCATCTTTCTTTACCAGTTTTCCACACCTTATCCCCAAACTCAAACGGGTGGTCATAAGGTATCATCTTGTAGTGTACTGAGCCGATTTTGGGGTCTTTAAGGATCTCTAAACCTACATCAAAGATGTTCTCTGGAACTCTAATGTCGTTGTTACTAATGCACATCACATCACTAGTGGCTAGTGCTAGTCCCTGGTTTACCGCACCTGGGTATCCGAGGTTCTCTTGATTCCTTACATAGATGTCAGCAACATCTCTTAGGTATCCTGGTGCAAAGGTAGAGCCATTATCAACGATGATCATTTCTACATCTCTAGCAGCTTTAATAGTCTCTACACTCATCTGAGTCATCTGGTGGATTTCCTGCTCTGTATTCCAGCAGGGGATTATTACACTAACACGCATTGAGTCCCTCCTCTATGTCTTGGGCGTACTTTTTACCTGAGTAGTATTTCTGGATAAAATCTCTGGGTGTTAATTCACCAGACTTCTTAAACTCTTTAATGTAGGAAGCAGCTCTCTTGTTCTGGGGATTAATTACTTGAGGCAAGATGCTACAACTCATGCTCTCCAACACTGTTCTCTCTGATCCATGTACCGCAGGAATGATTACATTCTTAGCTCGGTGGTAGTAGTCTCTAATCTTACTGATCGGGAAGTAGCCCACCTCTACGTTCACTCCCGCATTAACACAGGAATCATACTCACTCTGTCCGTCGGGTTGAATAGTACCGATACAAGTTAGCCTATTTCCTAGGTGTGCTATGTCTGATTGCATCTTCCATGGGCTAAAGGTGGCTGGATAGAAATACTCCAGGTTTTTCTCAGTTTCCTTGGGGGCAAAAAACTCATCGTCAGTTCCAAAGGCTCTCTTAGCGTGTATACCCCTCATCCGACACTCGTCATAGATGATCTGAGTCTCACAAAACACGATGTCAAATCCTAGTAAGTTGTGATAATTAGTGGGGTGAGTAGTTAAGCAGATAGCTCTCTTGGCAGGATACTTGGTGTGAAACCTGGAAAAGTTAGAATTGGAATCACACCAAGTGATAATCCAGTCGTAGTCCTTCTTAATCTCTGGGGCTTTGTGTAGATACCAGTCAACTTCGTGCTTCTCTCCGAGGATCTCCATTGCCTTGCGTAAGCCATCTCTCCATAGGGGGTAGATTTCCTCTGCTCTCTCCCACTCCCATATAAAGGCTATTTGCATGGTTTCCTTCCCATACAGTATATAGCATCCTCCCATTTATGAAGTGGGTCATCGTACTGAACTTCAAACGAAAACTCCTCATAATCACCCAACATTATCTTGGCACTACCTGGCATGAATCGCCAGTAATCACTTGGATGATCATGCTCCTCACAGTTTCTTCCTGGGAATCCTAATACAATCCAACCACCAGGCTTTAAAACCTTCTTCATCTGATCTAGTGTTACCCAAAAGGCATCATCGTGTTCAAAAGTATCAAAACTGCATACTAAGTCAAACTCTTCCTCTTTGAACTTGGTTAATAGATCGTGTCCGTTTAAAACCACATCTACATTCCCACCCTTCCTCATATCTACACCAACATACTCATGTTTAAATAATTTCCTAACACTCCCGTTTATATCAAGTGATCCAATATCTAATACCTTAGTAGGATTAAAAGTATCAAGCAATTTTAATAAATAGTCTGTTGTCTGACCTCTCATAATTTATCCTTTATCCACTCAGGTATATCTTCAAAAGTTTTATCTTCAACTCCCTTTTTAAATATTCCCTTATTTCCTTTAAACCTACCCCTTGAACAAAATAAATCCCAGTCTATTTTACTAATATGAACCATATATATGTCATCTTCTGCTTGACTTAAAATATAATTTGTTAGATCTAGATCATTTATCTCCGCCGCCTTCACCATCTCTTTTATGTAGTGAAAACCATTCACCCAGTTTAACTCATAATTACCAATAGGTATTTTATATTCGGCAATATGATGCCACCATTTAGTTCTTTGCCTGAGTAGTGGCTTGTCCCAATCTATCTTTTCCTCATCATCTAGAGTAAGAACTTCTCTTCCCTGGCAAATAATCTGTGGTTTAGTAACCTTTTGTATATACTCTCTTAGGGTTCCATGTCTCGGGATTACAAACTCATCAGCATCAGCGTATAAAACGTAGTCATATTCTTTTAATAGTTCTGCGTAACACTCTTTAACAGTACTAACTAATAGCTCGTGATTCATAGTCCCATCTCCAGGCTTACTGAATCTCCCAAACTTATATTTCCCCTCAAGTTCGTCTATATAGTCAGTTGCTCCAGCATGGTTACTGACATAGATGTTATCAAAATGCTTAGAGTAATATTTTAGCCACGTTGGAAGTAGCGGTTGTTCATCTCTTACTTGGGTTAGAGCAGCTACTCGCATAGGATCTTTGTAATTTTTAATATTGAATCGTGATTTTCTTTAGCTTTTCCAATTAATACATTATAAAAGTAATCCACTGCATACTTTAGGTTATCTTTCTCATGGTCAAGATCTATGGTGATAGTTGTTTTTCTAGAATCAGCCATTGAACTTGTTTCAATAGTGTAGTTATCTAGCCCATCAAACATATCTATTATAGATAAAGCGTGGGGTAATAATCTCCAATCATAGTTGTCATCAGCGTTCTCCCTCAAGGGTCTCTTAAAACAAGCCGCTATCTTCTTTATTCTAGGTGAGAAAGTCCAGGTTAGATCTACACATAAAACCACACCCTTCTTCTTTGCTAGTGCTATTAACTCCTCAGTTCTCTCAACTGTCTTAGCAATCGGCTTTTCAGTAAACACATCACAGCCTTGTTTAAGTGCTGTCTTAATTACTTCATAGTGAGTATCTATGGGTGTAGCCACTACTACCGCCTCTACCTCTGAGTAATCTAAGACAGACTTACTATCATAGACCTTAATAACATCAAAGTAATCATTCTCGTTAAAATACTTTAAGAGTTTACTACCCCAATATCCTTTACCCACTAGAGCTATCTTCATAGTCCCTCCAGTAACTATTAAGTTCCAACGCCATTCGGTTACATCTAGCCTTACAATCCCAACAGTTCTTCTGAGCATCCCAATCTTTATTATGGTTAGCCATCACCATCTCATTGAACTTCTCTAGGTCATCGGTTATCTTTCCTAGTCTATGTCCTTTAAATGATGATGAAGCAGTACATGAGCACTTATACACGTACCCATCTGACGCTAGGGTGATCTGGTAGTAAGAGTAGATACATTGTTTGAAGTTCATTTTCTTCACACTCTGAAAACTAGGTGGTAAATAAAATATATGAGGTTTCTCATTAGAATCCTTAGACATTAAAGGTTTTAATAATTTTTCATACTTAGTGTCTTTTTTATCCTCAATTACTTCCTTGTACTTTTCAACTATTTTAAAATCTTGTCCATATAGAGCGTAAGGAATAGAAAACCTTAGGGAGTCTACTCCGATATCTTTAGCAATTTTAATAATTCCTTTAATTTCTTCCTCTGAGTTATTAAGATCACTCATAAGGTAACAAAGTCTTACTGAGAGAGGACCTTTAGCTTTAACCGCTATCTCAGCAGCTTTAATGATATCTGTAAAATAATCTTCTTTAACACCCTTGACCTTACTATGGCTCTCCGGCGTTCCACCGTCTAAACTAATTGAGAGATAGTCCTTCTTGCTTGTAGATAAGGCGTTTAGCTCTGTCAAAAACCCCATGTTTTCCTCAAGTGTCTTTAGCATTGATCCATTAGTATGAATCCCGAAACTAGCACCCACATCCTTAGTCTTAGATAGAAAAGCCATGAAATAAGGATTAAGAGTTGGCTCAGTATACGCACCACCAAAGATGTAGTAAGGAATCTTTCCTTTGAGTTTATCCATTAAATTAAGAGCCTTCATTTCCCATCTGTCTAGTGGTTGATTTAGTAATCTACCCTGACAAAAAAAGCACTTAAAATTACACGCCCTATGATGGTCTCCTGGTAAGTGAATTTCAATCTGACGGGGATAAATAAGTTCCCCATTAAAAATCTTATTCATTCCTCCAAGATGATCTTTTAGAATCTTTAGATAGTTATAACCCTTTGGTCTCATATCACCTTCCATTTCTCTGGTATCTCAGTAGGATCTTGTGGATTCATTGGCAAATGACTGTTTGGTCTTTTCTTTTCCAATCCTTTTTCTATTGCTTTAAGATGAATTAAATAAACATCTGGGTCTGCTAAATCCATAATGTGTTGTCCTAGATCAATGTTTTTCTTAGCTGCCATCGCCCTGTCTCTCTCATCATAATGAAATCCATTTCCATATTCCATATTTACCCTAGAAATAGCTGGCTTATAGCAAGCTATATGTTTCCACCACTTACTTCGTTGTTTAAGGATTGGCTCTTCCCAAACAATATTAGCTTCCTCAGGCACTATTTCTCTACCAGTACAGTAAACATACTGATCTGTTGCTTGATGCAAGTATTGATCTAGCCCTAAATACCTATCTGGATCAGCAACAATAAACTCATCGGTGTCAGCAAACACAACATACTTATAATTATTATGATCTGTTAGAAATTGCTCTCTAATTTTCTCTACTCTTTTTAATCTGAACTTTAAATATTCTTCTTTAACTGGTGGCTTTATCTTTATTTCTTCAAAGTCGTATTTCTTTTTACACTCCTCAATACTTCCGTCTGTTGTTCTGTCGTTTATCACCACAATCTTGTCAAAGTATTTAGAGTAATACTCCAACCATATTGGTAAAAACAAATTTTCATTTCTAGCCATTGTCATTGCTATATTCTGCATACTGCAAATCCCGCTTCTCTTTTAATACTTTTAAAATAATCCTTTAATTCCTTTACTGCTTTTGCGACTCCAAACTCCTGCACAGTGTAGTCATGTAAAAGCACAACTCCACTTACATGAGGTACAAACAAACTAATATCACTCTTTACAGCCTCATAGTTATGGTCTCCATCTATATGTAAAAGGTCTATTGGTGTATTCCAATTCCTACCAACAAACTCTGATGTTTTAGATATTAAAGTAACATTAAGTCCAGAAATTTCTTTCAAACACTTACCTCTAATTTTAAGGGCTTCCCCTATGTCTTTATAATGCCAATCAATATATGAATCTATGGTGGTAATATGACTCTTAGGAGATGCTAAAGCTAGCACTCTTGCAGATTTCCCAGCATAAGCACCTATCTCAACAATCTCTCCACTAACTTTACTAGCGTATTTTCTCAAAACATTATGATCTTCTTCTCCCATTAAATTACGCATATACCCCACCCATTTCCTCTAAAATCATTTCTAGTGTAATATTTATCACATTTAAACTGATCCCAAACCTCTTTATAGTAAAAAACATCATCAAACATAATCACAGTATCTTTCCAATACTGTTGGAATCTCTTAACCTCTTTAAAGACGTGTTCAGCTCCATGATCGCCATCTATATACCAAAGACCTACTTTGCTTAGATCAATCGGGAACTCTACCTCTATAGAGTTACCAAGTAACTTAACTATCTTTTTGTTATTCTTTGGCACATACTCCCAACCATCACGAATATCTACGCTATAAATCTTCCCATTTACCTCAGCAGATAACGCCAGTGATCCAACCCCCCTATCACCACCTATTTCAACTACATACTTTGGATTAAGATGTCTAACCATACAGGCTAGATACTCATAAGAGTAATTGTTTTTTTGCCAATGTGTTTTAAAAATCTCAAAATAGTATTCTGTAATTTTTTTTGCGTTACCTTCCTCAAGTAGTTTATAGAGTCCTTCGGGAAACTTATACTCCCTTGCCTCTACCACCATCTTCTCATGTAACTCTTTAGCTAACATGTGAACACTCCAAATCCAGTCTCTTTATATGTATGCCAACTTGGAAGTTCTAACTTAGGATACTCAATCTCTCTCCACGCTTTACGCATCCCTTCGTTAAGATTGATGTCATCTAAGAAGACTAAACATCCTGGTTTGAAGAACTCATCATATAGCTCTAATTCGGCATGGACTTGCTCATACGTGTGATCTGTGTCAAAGAACCAAATGTCCGTTTTTGATAGGTCTAAGTCGCCCCAAACGCTTAAATCAAGATCGTTTCCTGTAATCAATTTAAGATTATGAAAATCATCTTTAATAAACCTAAACTCTCCCTCTGGTTCTGGGATAGAACAGGCTACTAAGAGAGAATCTTCAGGCATGTGAGACAACATCATTAAAGCCGACGTGCCCGCAGCACTTCCTAGCTCTATTACCTGCTTGGGCTCAGTCTCAGCAACCACTAAGGGAAGGTACTTGTAGTAATTAGCATGACCCTGGACTATATCACCCCAACTTCCAGCCTCAACATGCTGTATATATGGCATCACTTGTGCCATGTCTATTTTCTTGCCTTCTACTTTTTCTTTGATTTCTTGTAGTCTTTTGAGGCTTGCCATATCCCCATCTCCTTTAGGTCGGGCTTATCACCCATGCTGGTAGATTTACTTTTATATGCACTCCAATTAGCCTGACACATTTTCTTATAGCAAGTTGTGGGTACGTTTCTAATGTCTGTATAAAGAATCTCCTCTTTGCAAACTGGACAGTTCTTCTTTTGTTGGACTATCATTTTGCCCTCCTATATTTAACGTGTAGTAATTGATCTTCGCCCTCAAGCAGTTCTTTAATCTCCATGCCCTGATCTTCTATCATCTTCCTTAATGTGGTAGGAGTAAAGACAACTAGGTGTCCTCTGCGATCAGTTGGACCTCTCCAATCCCAATTAGGTAAATTGCCCTCACCATTTCCATAAGGACCATTTGGAGTTGAGACATATACCCACTTGTTAGCTAGGTCTGCTAAATGCTTTAGATAAGCAGCAGGATCTATGACGTGTTCTAGTACCTCCATTGAGGAGACACAATCTACTATTTCCTTATCAAACTTAGTTACATCTCCCTGGTAGAAAGTGGTATTCTTTAATCCCAGATTTTTAGCCCTTCTCCTGGCGTGTTCTACAGCTTTCTTAGTCAAATCTACACCCACTCCTCTGATTCCTCTTGAAGCAGCAGTCGTTACCATAGATCCAACATAACAACCCATATCAAGGTAAGACTTAGCTTTGTCTTTCTTGAGGTTATCAAGCACCCAAGCATATCTCCAGTATCTCTCCTCTGCGTGTTCTGCATAGTGGGGTGGTTCTATTATCTCAAAATCATCCTTGTCCATATTCTCGTTGTGAGTAAAGTCTAACTCTTTAGGATCAAAGTAGTGGATAATCATCTTCTTGGTCTTCTCAAGCTCTGGTAGCTCTATTCCATGCTCCTCTTTAAACCTTAGAAGCATATTGTAAGCCTTGAGTGGTTCATCTTTAATGATGAGTTCTTTTCTTATGATTAGGATTGCATCTTCTAATTTCATATCGTCTCCTCCATTCCATGCTTCTGTTGCAACTGAACTGGTAAGTACCGAGCCATCTTAGGATCTTTATCTAGTACGATTCTCATAGCTCCATCAAGCTCGTCATACCTAAACTCCCTACTCCAGTCTATAGCCACATTCTTCCAGTTAAACTTGTTCCTAGCCCATGCCATCATCGGGTTACGCATCTCGTCTTGTCTCTCGTCAGTGAGTCCTGCAATTAGAGCCTCAGTGTACTTCTTTTGTGTTTCTGGCTCATAGATATCACCCTCAACTGTAATGCCCCACTTTACTGTGGTGTTTAGGGCTGCGTAGTTCACAACAACGGGCATAGCACCCCACGCTTGAGCCTTCATAGCGGATATACAGCTAATCTCACCAAAATGAGTAGGATAAGCCCAGACTCCACACTTCTCAATCCACTTCTTCATCTCTGGTTGTGAGACTCTTCCGTGATGGGTGATTCCTGGTTGATCCATCAACTTATCCATTCTATCCTTCCAAGCCATAGAAGCTGGATTGTTATGATAAAACTTAACAAAGAGTTGCCATCCATAGAAGATGTGTAGCTCTGCATCTGGTACAGCCTTGCGTACATCACCCCATACCTTGAGTAGATGCTCTAAGCCACGATCGTAGGAAGATTGGTAAATACACCAATGCTTATGTCTTACAGTTTTTGAGATGTTTGAGGTCTCCTTTATCATAATGACCTTTCATATGTTGTGATGAATCTTGGCATAGGACAAGATTTGAAATCACATTCTGTTGCTTGTTTCCATTTTTGTGGTGTACTACTTCCGTTAAAGATAAATATCTTCCCAACGCCTTTTCCATTACTAGACGATGTTCTCTTACATATCCGTGATAATCGCAATGAGGATGTTTTTTGTTCCATATTAGTATATACCCATCTTTGTCTATTCTTTTACCACCATTCCATCTTGGATTTTTACTCCCTGAAACATCTCTATTGGGACGTTTAATGAAAGGCATTTTCTTTCCCTTCCAGTATCCCTCAACATTATTCTCTTGCCAAAGTCCTTTGCACTTAAGTGAACAGAATGGTTTTGGAGTTCTTTTAATCCTACTTGGTGGTAAAGAAAGTTTTTTGTCGCACTCACGACACTTGATGATAATTGGCATAACATAATTATACCACGTCTTATGATTTTATCTCTATGTTCTTTTGTCATAAGGAAATTCCATTTCCAGAGAGCATAATTTTATTATCGGGTACATCTGGCATATTACTTCTATGCCATGGAGAAAGAACTATTATTTTAGTAATTTTTGACAATCGTTCGGGAGTATAGTCTAGTTGGTTAATTATATCGTGACACCAGATATAGGTCTTCTTAGCCTTGAAGTTCTGATCTACTAAGTCTGGTCGTCTCCAACTAACCATAATATTAAACTCATCCCTAGTATTAAACTTAAAGTAAGGAAGATACCTAACCCCGTCGTGATCGCCCTCGTCACTCGCTGGATCTGCATAGACTGTTACTTTCCACCCCTGCTTCTTGAGCTCTTGGGATAAATACATTACTGCTTCTTCTGATCCGCCTATGAATGAATCTCCTGGGTTATCTAATATCCTAGGAGACCAGTTAGTGAAAGCAGGACCGCAATAGATAGCTATCTCATCACTACCCCACTTATGAGGAGGATTAATCTGCTTCTCTAGGTCTACTACAAATGGATTCCCCCTAATGATCTCTGGAGCTGACATCATTAATGGTTTTAACTTATCAAGCTCTTTAGTTTGTTTGAGGTAGGTGGCTAGTTGTACAAAGACCTTAGTAACATCTCTCTGCTCTCTAAGTTGAGATACAAGTCTATACCTCTCGTTGAAGATCTCTTTGTCTTGGTGTAGCTCTTTTAGTTTAACCGCAGCAGCAAATGCCTCATCTAACTGAGAGGTTTGTAGTGATGCGTGGTAAACAACCTCAAGTGATCTACCCATTAGGTCTCTAGGAGTGGTGACTAGGGTGGTGTTTGGTTGTTCCATCTTAGAGAGACGATTAATCCACCATAGAGCCCTACTCCATTCCTTCTTAGCCAAATAACAAAGTGCTAAGTTAACATAGATAGAGGGGAATCTCTCATCCTCTATCATAGCGTTGTGAGCACACTTAATAGCGTTGTTGATCTCACCCATCTCACGATAAATCTCTACTAAGTACTCCCAACACTGTGATCTCTCTTCAGCCCACCCAGAGGGGTGTGGACCATTTAAATAAGTCTCAAATAGCTTCTTAGCTGAAGTGACATAAACCTTCTCCTTTGTGTACATCCATAGGTCATACTGAGCTTTAGCTAGGTAGTAGACTGGTCTGGGGTCTTTACCCTCTTCCCGTGCTACTGAGTACTCTAAAGCCTTAATGTTTCTAGGAACCGCACTCTGCATCCTCTCTTGTGAGGAGAGGTGTAGTACATCACACCTCTTATCATCTAGTTTGCGGGTTGGCTTCTGTTCTATGAGAGTCTCATGTATGGGTGCTACCCACTTATAGATACCAGTGTTCCTGATAATGCGTTCTCTTAAGTGTTCAATGAGGATATTCTTAATCTTACCATCCACAATCTCTGCCTGGTAGATGTAGTTAAGGAATACCGAGTCTAGTTGTTTCTCCTCTGCGTCTCTAACAATCTCTCTTAGCTGATCTCCTCTAAAGACATCATCTGCATCTAACCAGATCATCCACTTGTAAGACTCAGGCACCATCTTCATAGAGTAGTTGCGTGCCTCGTCAAACAAGAAGATCTTATCTCCCTCCTTAATGTTGGGAGTAAGACCAGAGTCTTTAATAAACTTTACTTCCTTCTCGGTAATGGTGTGGAAGAAGCTGTTGGGCTTATACTTTACAACCGCCCCCACATCCTCAAGAGCTTTCTTGAGTTTTTTACCCTTCATCTTAGAGGTAATTAAAACAAAAGACTTATCAACCTGTCCTTCTACTGACTTAAGACACCTTAATACGTCTTCTGGCTTCTCCTGCCCAGCCACAATCATGTGTAGTGCAATTTTACTCATGCCTTCTCCTCTATCCTCATTTTAGGAAATACTTTAGCCCACTTCGTATAGAAAGCCTTATCCATCTGGAGATCAGGATAGAGTCTGCGGATCATGTAAATTACTTTAACGGGGATATCTAGTTTGTGACGTATCACTCCTCCAGTGCCTTCTTCTCTCTCATTGCCCTTGTCTATTGAAATCCCTTTAAAGCCATCAGTAATCTTAGCGTTAGCTTTAGTCTCATCTAGGGTAGTAATGAAGGAATCAAATCTCTTGGGGTTAGTTTCTTGCCATACTCTAACAATGATCTTGAATACCTCCCAGGGGTCTTTGTTGTTCTTCTGCTTAACTATATCAGTAGCAGCATCAACGACTGAGGCTGGAGCCCATTTCAGGTTGTCGGTATTCCACTTTACGGGATCTGGTTGTGTCATTTATGTTGGGCGGTGTGGTACTTAGTGTATTATACACTATTTCCACTCAAGCCTCCGCCCCAGGCATCAGTTATTTTTGTTAACTATATTTATCCACCAGTTGCATAGCCAACTCTGCGAGCAGAGGTTCGTTCTGCGAGATATTCTAAAGCGAATTCTCCGACGATTTGACCATTTCTGCGGTCACCATCCTTGGCTAGTTCTTCCCTTACAGGGTTACGTAGATATGCGAGACGATACTTGTCTTCCTTGATCGCTATGATAGTAGGACCAGGTGTAGCAGCAGCACTTCGTACATCTTTGTGAGCCATGATTTTGTGAACACCACCATCAGACTCATAGACTGAGACAGGGCGAGTTAATCGCTTGTCTTCAGCATAAGTGAATTTGGTGTTGCCTGCTGTGAATTGAGAGATCTTCTGTTTCAGTCCGAAAGGAACTAAAATTAAATCAAAAACATCTCCGCCTCCTACATCATCCCAGACATCTTTCACCATGTTGTTAAACTCGGTTTCAGAGAGTGAACTCCCTGAGTTACGAGCGGTGAAGTGTGAAGTGATTACACTATCAAGACCAGCCATTTGCCTAGCGACACCTGAGGAACCAGAAGCTAGCGTACCATTGACGATAGCGTACTCCTGATTGTTCTTCCAGTTAACTAGAGCTTTGCTTGCCTGATAGTCGTAAGAGCTTCCCATTCCTGCTTGATCGGTAGCAATGTTGGTACCTGACACTCGGAAGGTTTGGGTAACAATGTTAGTCCAGTTTGCTCTTCGTGAGGGTTGTTCAAGATCAGAATAGGTCGCAGCAGCACCTTCAATAGATTCAGACACAGAGGTGGGACGACTAATGTAGTCCTCCTGCCATTGATGCAAGGGTTGCGTAGCAGTGGTTCTTGCAAGCATGGTTGAAAGGGGATTTTCATCAGGACTGACATCAGTAATGATATCAATCAAGTCTTCTCTCATGGACTCATCTACATCAGTAGATAGTCCGCCTGCTCTAGTGGTTTGTGTTAATAGACCATAAGCCATATATTTTTACTCCTTTCCCGTATATGTTCAAGCTCCAACGGGAGGGATTTTAGATAATCGTTTCATTATTGCCTCAGATCCTTTTGTTCCACCTCTTCGGCTTGTAGCTCGTAGAGATGCTAAGTCTTCGGAGGGCAAGCGTCTATCTGACCTCCCTGTTGCCTCCAGAGCAGCCTGCTCCTTTGGTGATATGGATTCTAAAGCCTTGCGAGCACCTTCCTTCTCAGCCTTTTTAGCTCTGCGTTCTGCTAAAGCTACGATGTCATCGGCTGCCTGCTTCATTGAGGGGTTGTTACCCTCTGCAAATTCTGTAGCCATGTAGGAAATCAGTTGCTTTTGGAATCTGTCATCAAAGTCTCCCGATTTGGGATCAAGTTCAGGGTAAGTGGCGTAAGCCTCTGCTTCCTGCTTTTCTTCTTCTTTACGAGTAAGACCCGTAAGCTGATTTTCTAATGTGCCAATCTTCTGCTGAAGATTTACCTCTCGCTGTTGTAGTTTATGTACATCAACAGACTGTGTTTCAGAGTCATACCATTCTGGTGTGCCCTGAGTCTGTGGCTGTGTTTTAGGGGAGAAAGCTCTTTCAAGCCTTGTCCTTTTTGCCCGTTCCTCTGCCAGTTGAGTTTTTAACTTCTCAAACTGTTCAGTGGTACGCTCCTTAGAGTCCTTGGGTAATTCTAATTCGGTTTCTGCTACTTTGGGTTCCCTTGCGGCTGCCTCGGTAGGTTCTACTGATTCAGAAGTTTTTTGTTCTGAGGTAGGCTTTGCCTCCTGCTGAGTTTCTGTCTCAGCTACGTTTGTTGCCTGTGGTTGGTCTGTCATACCAGCCTCCTTTTTATTGCCTTTAACGATAGGCATATCGGACATCCAAGCTAATTGCCTGGGATAGAGGTTAGCCCCTATCTCAAATAACTAGCGAGCCATGTGCGTAGATGTGTCCCTTCCTCTCTTCCCATCCAGGGGATAGGGTATAGCCTACTCCACACTTACATTCAACCTGACTCCCCTTAGTGCGTACAAAGTGATGTTCACACTTTGGGGAATCGGTCATCTTCGTTCTGTTAATGTCCGCACTATCCCACATCTTATCATCGCTTGGTGGTAATGCGTCTAACTTCATTTTTTAACTTTTTTTTTCTTCCTCTTACCTCGTGCTGGTTTTCCACTCTTAGTATATATAGCCATTAGGATCTCCCTTCAATACCTTCTATGTCTGCAATCACTTGTGGTGCTGTAGCTTGTTGGGTGGTCTGTCCCCATTTAACAGTAGCGTTACTTGCTAGAGTTAGATTGTTGCCCACATCTGGCAAGACATGAGTTTGATTAGCTCCAAAGTTCCATACGTAACCTTCACTGTCCATTACAAATGGTGCTTCTGTCTGATCTTTCCCCTCTTGGGGTTCTTGTTTGATTCTTAGGTTTCCCATAATTATCTCCTTATTTTCCTATTTGGTATTCGTTGTGCTTTTTAAATTTCTTTTTATGTATTGTTTTATATGCGTCTATATTACCATCAAAGTACTGCATTATTTCTACTATTACCTTTTTCAAGGCACTGGTTGCTAACGCTGCGTATGTAAACCCCTTCTCATCACTGAACTGGCTGGGGTCCGGGAACGCCTGGTTGAGCTTGGTTTCCAGTAGGGGTTTGAGGTAATCCACCCACCCCGGGTGCTCCGAGAGCTCCTTGACCGCCGATGCCTGGCGGAGTGATTCCTTGTCCTGGTCCGAGAGCTTCATTTTGAGCCTCCAATTTAGAGAAATACTTATCAGCGTCTTTAGTACCTAGTTTTTCAAAGAAGTCTTCCATAGCTTCCTTGAGCTTGAATTGATAGCCCTCTAAGGCTAGTTGTTGTCGTGTGTTGGGATCAGTGTTTAAGTCTATCATCTGTTTAGCTGCTGCTATCAACTGTTGGTCATCTGGTACAACCATACTCTCAATGTCTGGGATAAAGTCATACATCCCACCTAGATCATCTGGTTCTAAGATAAGGTGAGCTAGCTCATCGCCTGGCTCCATAGTCATCTTAGCGAGTCTCTCACCATCTACATCTACTGGATAGGTAGGAGTTGCAAAGTCTTCAGGGTTAATCTTCCCCTCTGCAATAAGATCCTGCATCTCTAGCTGTACTTCTTCTGGTTGTCCTTCACCATGCATGATAGCTATAGCCTCATCAGTTACTTCCATCTCATCTAAGCCACGTTGCTTAAAGTAGCGGATAGCATCCTTGCCTACGATTCTAATTACCTTCTGTTGTTCATCTGGGGTAGAAAATAAGAACTGCTTGTTCATCATAAACCACATCATCATCTGCTTCTTGAGTGCTTCTGATAAGAACAACTGATTGTAGTTATCCCTAGCATTACGTTGCATAGCACTATCTCTAATCTCAGTGGCGGTCTTATCTGCTGCTCCTGGGTCTAAACCTGACACTCCCTGTGAACTCTCACCTAATGCCTCTTGCATAGCACCCACCATGAAGCGGTAGGTAGAGGCAAACTCGGTTACACCAGTTGGTGAAGACTCGTGAGGAGTTACATCATCTGGATTGTTCATTATCCACTTAGCTCCTGGTCCAAACTCAATGGTGTGCATCTGTACATTAGCAGCTCTAATCTTTAGAGGCGTGTACAAACTCATGTTTATAGCGTCTAGATACTGGTTAACTAAGGCATTTGTGGCTTTTTGGAGTGTCTGTACTGGTTCTATCTCACTAAGCCCGTAAAGGTCGTCATCAACCTGATAATACCGAAGCATAACTACAGGTATCTGACCATGTTCCATTGGGTTAGGAATGTCTCTTAGTACTACACCATGCTTAGGTGCAAAGGTTACCCACCTATCCTCACTGTACTCAGTGACCGTTTCTATAGTTTTGTTGAACTCATCTTTACCGAGGAAGTCCTCTAAGCCCTTAATAGACTTGTTCTTGGAAGTCCAGTTGTCATCTCTAGTATCTCCGCCACCCTCACCCTCTTTAGCTAGTGCATCACCTAGTATGTCTAGGTTCTTATAGATAGGTTTAGTGCGGGAAGCGTCATTAACTGACTTTAACTCATCTAAGGTTACATACTCACGATACTGGAACCATCCCTTAACAGTAGAGTATGAAGGATTAGCGAGCACATCTCTGTTTACTAGAGGCTTAAAATCTGGTCCATCGTAAAAGATTTGACTCTTACCAACCATCTTACCCTTCTTATTCTTAGCTTTCTTAACTCTTCTCTCAAACCTCCACTTACATAGAGCAAATGATGCTCCATACTTTCTAGTGTTCTGATCCATCATTGCCCATTTAGCTAACATTGGCTGACTGTCTACTCTTTCATTCTCATCCCACTGGAAGCTAAGTAACTCGTTGTTAATTCTAGCTCCCAGGGTGTCACCACCCTCACGAGGTACCATCCGCCCCCTAGGCTTGTTGGCAAAGAGTCTTGCGGTTTTCTCAAAGATTGCAGTGAATACCCTGGGATCAAATACAACCGCATTGTAGGGATGATTGGCTTCGTCTATATAAGACCTAAAGAGTTCATCTTTAGTATCCCAATCACCTTTACGCTGATCTAGGTCTTCTGTTGCCATTTCATAATGGCGAATCATCTTGGAAAATTGTTTACGTTCGTCTGTGGTGCCCCTTGCAGGGACTTGTTCTGTTTGTCTAGCCATAAAAAAAAGACCCTTACGTACCCTCTTGCGAGGCGAATATGGGTCTCCTTACTTTTCGTATAAAAGACTTATTCCATAATAATACTAAATCTATTGTTGGTTGTCTACTGGTAGGCTACCAGAAACTATCGTTTTGTCTTCAAAAGCTACATCCATGGTCTTTGGTAGATTCTTAATCATTGATTTTTCAATAAATCTAGTGAGCGACATATCAGTTGCTGCGCAGTAGAGTTTAGCACGTTGTAGAACATCTCTGTTTAAATATAGGTTAGTTCTTTTAGTACTTATTTGTTTTTTCATACAACCTTACTGTCTACGGGCATATTGAGTACATCACTCTCGTTGCCTTTGATCTGTGTAACCATCCTTGCCTTCATTAGTATTGTGACTTCTCCATAGCCTGAGCCTATGTCTAAGTTGCCTAGCATCCTAATTACACGTGGAAGTATTAGTGGATTAACACCTGTTTGCATTAGAGCCACCTTAATCATGTACAACTCAGGGTCAATCTTACGCAACATTGTTAAGTACTGTTCTTCGTTTGATTGTTGTTCGTTAGGTTGTGTCATATTCTGTACTTTGCGGTGACAATAGTTGTCTTTTACTCAAGAGAGTGTTTTATTATAAGACTATTTCCCTATCCTCCATCTCTTAGTGTTGTATTGTACATCATATCTCTCTTGCTTCATGTAGTTCATGCAGAAGTATCTAATGGTGTCCATAGCATCATCCTCATGTTTAAGCGGAGCTTCCTTCACTATTCCCTGTGCTTTGTTCTCCATCCAGTGATATCTTTCAAACTCGTGAGCAATCCATTCTAAAGAGGTATCAAACATCAGGGTTGGTTTTCCAGTGTCTTTTCTGACCTTTAAGAGGCTCGCTACCTTCTGGATTCCCATCTTTACACTGTCAGGACCCTTTTCAACTGGTTCAAAGTGTATCCCTCTTACATCTAGCTCATGTAGGTTAAGCGGAGCTGCTGAGTCTCCAACGGGGTTAGTCATCATCTTAGCTCCGTCTTTAATCTTAATTGCATCAGCCATTTCATCAAATCCCATACCTGATTGGTACACACCATCGTAAGCATAGATCTCACTACCATTATGGTTGATAGCAAACCAGATGATTGCTGTCTTGTGTCCGAATCCAAAGTCAATAGCCCTGGTGGTAGTCCATCCTTCTACATAAGGCACATCTACCATGTGAGTCTTTCTATCAAAGTCCTTGTAGATCAGACCACTCATCTTCCTAAACTCACCCATGATCTCTTGAGCAAAGGAATCTTCATCCATCTCAGCTTTAGTAGCGTCTATTTCTTCATCGGGAATGTGAGGATTATCGTATGTGGTGTAATGGAAGTATGTCCAATCAGGGTGAACCTTCTCTGTCATCTCTTTGAAGTGATTGAATCCATTAGGAGTAGAGATAAACCAGACATCAGCTACAGAGTCCATGAGTGTAGGACGCATTACCTTCCATACCTCATCCCACCTAGTCATAAAGGCAACCTCATCAAATACAGCGAGGTCTATTCTCACACCTCTTAGGGAGTCAGGGTTGTCTGCACCCTTCAGTAGTAATTGTGATCCGTTCTTGAATAGGATTAATAGTTCTGTTTCATTCTTCTTGCTTACACTCCAGTCAGGAATGAAGTCTACCAACATAGCCCACATGATTTGCTTTGCCTGTCTATAGGTTGGAGCCACATACCATACGATAGAGTTCTTATTGTTGTTGCAGTAGTCCACCATCTTTAAAGCAGTAAGATAACTCTTCCCTGCTCGTCTACCACAATTAATAACCTTATACCTATGGGGGTCTTTCCACACCTTAGCTTGCCACTTAGACAGTTTTGCTTCGTTCATTTTTCAATGACTATTGTGAAGGGGAGTTTTTCTCCGTCTTTACCTGATAGTTCTTGTGATTTAAGATCGGGAACGCATTTATTAAGTAGTGCTCTAGCTGCACCTGTTCTAGCGTTAGAGTTGTCTCCGTGTTGCATTTCTCTTACTAATACTTCTATAGCTTCTAGTGCGTGTGAGGATGCCTTAGAATATAAGGCTTGTTTACTTACGGGTTTAGTCCCCTTTTTCTCTGGTAAGTTGTCTCTTTTGGACATGCGACCAATATACCATTATTATACTACTTTGTCTTCTTTTCTCATCGTTTCTTTTAACATCATAAAGAATGTTTGTGGATCATATCCATGAGTTTCCTTGAGGTGGAATAGGTATTCTGCATTCCATTGATTGTCGTATAAAATCTCTTTAAACTTCCTCTTACACATGAAACATTTATTAGAGTAGAGTACTGGCATTACTTTTCTCATTCCTTTTGTTATTTTCATCTATTGTCCTTTTGTACTCTTCTACGCTTAGATTGCTTGAATAGATTAAGTCTTGGCACTCGTAACAGTACTTACCTACACCTAAGAAGTTCTCTCCGCATCTACATACTCTTTGTGGTTTACCCTTCTTCTTATATGCCATTCTTCTTCCTTATCATTACCATGGCGCTACCCCTCCTCTCAACATAGCATCAAGCCATAGTATAGCTATTGATGTCAGTAGAGCTATTATTAGCCATTTAATCATTTGTGCCATTATTACTTTCAAAAAAATCATTAACCAGCCTTACATGATCTTCGTGTATTTTTTTAAGTCCAAGCAGAAACTCCATTCTCCACCTCCTACTCTCATCATCCCTACCTGCATACTTATCCATAGCTTCTCCTATGTCTGAGTTGCATTGACTACATCTTGAGTCAGTGTTTACTTTGTGGTCGCAGTGGGTTGGTATTTCTTCAACCATTTTATTTAAACTTTCTTCAGTAACCTCACACTCTGATTCATCAAGATTTCTACCGCATACTGGACATATACTTTCATTCACAATTACTTTATCA